>Ga0209909_100055_pt1 | contig 253947 bp, 249 predicted proteins | sample FECB22metaG_FD_188302 | JGI IMG/M metagenome (GOLD analysis project Ga0209909, IMG submission 188302) | Cyanobacterial communities from the Joint Genome Institute, California, USA - FECB-22 (SPAdes) (version 3) | ecosystem: Environmental > Aquatic > Thermal springs > Hot (42-90C) > Microbial...
CGAGGCCGCGCGGGGCCCGCCGGGCCGGGCGAGCGCGCCGAGCCGGCCGAGCGCCTCGGCATTGGCGGGATCGCGCAGCGCCGCCGCCGCCCACTGGGCCTCCGCCCCCGCGAGGTCGCCGGCCGCCGCCAGCGCGCGCGCCAGCCCGAGCCGGGCGCCGAGGCTGTCGGGATGTTCGCGCAGCACTGCCTCGAACCCCGCCCGCGCCGCCGCCAGGTCCAGCCGGCCAAGCCGCACCGTCGCCGCCAGCACGCCCGCCGCCTCGCTCCGCCGCGCCGCGGGATCGAGCGCGGCGAGTTCCGCCTCCGCCGCGCCCAGGTCGCCGCGCGCGATCGCGGCCGCCGCGTTCACCTCGCGCAGCCGCGGGTCGTCCGGCGCGATCCGCCCCGCCCCGGCCGCGGCCTCGGCCGCGCCGACCACGTCGCCCACCGCCAGCCGCGCCGCGGCCAGCCGGGTCCGCAGCCCCGCATCCTCCGGCGCGAGCGCGACCGCGCGCTCGAACGCCGCCATCGCCTCGCGCGGCCGTCGCGCCGCGCCGTAGCCCTGGCCGAGCAGTGCGAACGCCTCCGCATCCGCCGCACCCCGCTCCGCCAGCCGCGCCAGCACGCCGATCGCCGCGTCCGGCCGGTTCGCCTCGAGCTGGATGGCGGCCAGCAGCTTCGCGCCGCGCGGGTCCTCCGGGTTGCGTGCCACGTGCCGCGCGGCCAGATCCTCCGCCTGCGCCGCCTGGCCCACCTGCCGGCGCGCCGTCGCGGCCATCAGGAAGCCGTCGGCAAAGCTGCCGAGCGCCGGCGAGAGGCGCTGGAAGACCTCGTCCGCCCCGCGCCAATCGCCCGCGCGGCCGAGCAGCAGCGCACGGAGATACCCGGCCGCCGCGTTGTTCGGCTGGGTGCGGAGCGCCGCGTCCACCTCCGTCCGCGCCTCCGCATCGCGGCCGAGCCGGAGCAGCGCATCGGCGCGCAGCACGCGCGCGCCCGCATTGGCGGGCTGCCGCGCGACCAGCGGCGCCAGCGCCTCGGCCGCCGCCGCCGGCTCGCCGCGCCCGTAGAGCAGCGCCGCCTTGCGCATGGTCGCTTCGGCCGAGGCCGGGTCGGCCGCCAGCGCGCGGTCCACCGCCGCCTCCGCCGCCGCCCGGTCGCCCTCCGCCGTCGCCAGCGCGGCCGCGGCAAGGTGCGGCTCCGGCGCCCCGGGGGCGAGGCGCAGGGCCTGCCCGACGGAGTCGCGCGCCTCCGCGCGGTCGTCCCCGCGCAGCTGCGCCAGCGCGCGCCCCGCGGCGATCCGCCCGGCCAGCGCCGCCTGGCCCGGATCGGCCGGCACCGGGAAGTCCCGCAGCAGGTCGCGATGGCGGCCGAGCATGAGGTAGGCGCGCAGCAGCAGCCCGGTTCCGGCCACCCGGTCGTAGCCGCGCTCCAGCGCCGCGCGCGCCTCCTTCTCGGCGGTGTCGCCGTCGCCGAGGTCGAGGCTGAGCTCGGCGAGCGCGGCCCGCGCCGGCGCGGATTGCGGGTTGGCGCGCACGAAATTGCGCAACTCGATCTGCGCGGTCCGCAGGTCGCCGCGCGCTTGCGCTTCCCGCGCACGCTCCATGGAGGCGAGCGCCGGGCCCGCCGCGAGCAGCGCGGCGAGTGCCAGCGCCGGCGCGGCGCGGCGAAGCCTGGTGCGCGGTGTCGGGGGGGTGCCCATGCTGCTGCTCCGCTAATCCGTCTCGTCGGGCGCGGCCAATGCGGCCACCGCCAACCCGTGCGTCTCGATCAGGTCATAGAGCGTCGGCCGGCTGATCCCGAGGAACCGCGCCGCAGACGAGATGTTGCCGTTGGACCGCGCCAGCGCCCGCTCGATCGCCTCGCGCTCCGCCCGGGCGCGCGCCTCGCGCAGCGAGAGGTCGGCCTCCGCCTCGGCCGGCGCCTCCAGCTCGAGGTCGGCGGCGGTCACCAGCGGCCCGTCGCTCATCAGGGCGGCGCGGCGGACGCGGTTCTCAAGCTCGCGCACGTTGCCGGGCCAGCGATGCGCGGCGACCGCGGTGGTCGCCGTCGCGTCGAAGCCGCGCAGCCGGCGGCCGAACTCCCGGGCGTGGCGCGCCAGGAACCAGCGGGCGAGCAGCGTCACGTCGCCGCCGCGGTCGCGCAGCGGCGGGATGCGCACCGTGACGGAGTTCAGCCGGTACAGCAGGTCGCCCCGGAAGCGCCCCGCCTCCGCCTGCTCCTCCAGCGGCTGGTTGGTCGCCGAGACGACGCGCACATCCACCCGGATCGGCGTCCGCCCGCCGATCCGCTCGATCGTCTGGTCCTGCAGGAAGCGCAGCAGCTTGGCCTGCAGCGTCACCGGCATCTCGCCGATCTCGTCCAGGAACAGCGTGCCGCCATTGGCCGTCTCGATCCGGCCGAGCGTCTGCTTCACCGCACCCGTGAAGGCGCCCCTTTCGTGGCCGAACAGCTCCGATTCCAGCAGCGTCTCCGGGATCGCCGCGCAGTTCAGCGCGACGAAGGCGCCCTTCGCGCGCGGCCCCAGCTCGTGCAGCGCCCGCGCCAGCGCCTCCTTGCCCGTGCCGCTCTCGCCGAGCAGCAGCACGGGCACCGAGACGCCGGCCAGCCGCTCCACGGTCCGGCAGACCTTGAGCATCCCGTCATCGGCGGTCACCAGCCCCTGCACCGGCGAGGAGCGCGGCGCGGCGGCGAGGCGCCGGTTCTCCTCCTCCAGCTCCCGCAGGCGCAGCGCGCGGGCGACCACCGTCCGCAGCACCGCGAGGTCCACCGGCTTCTCGCAGAAATCATAGGCGCCGAGCGCGACGGCGCGAAGCGCATTCTCCCGCTGGCCCTGGCCGGTCGCCACCACCACGGGAAGCGCCGGGTGCGCGGCCCGCAGCGCCTCCAGCGTCGCGAAGCCCTCGCTCACGCCCTCCGCGTCCGGCGGCAGGCCGAGGTCGAGCAGCACGGCGGCCGGCGCCTCGCGCCGCGCCACCGCCTCCGCCGCCCGCCGGTCGTTCGCGATCACCACGCGGCAGTCCGGGAAGGCCCAGCGGTACTGCGCGCACAGTCCCGGATCGTCCTCGACGACGAGGAGCTGCGGCTTGCTCATGTAGGGGAGGGCTCCATCGCCTCGGCAGCCGGCAGGATCAGCCGCATCGTCGTCCCCGCGCCCGGCCGGCTCAGCACGGCGAGGTCGCCGCCGGCCTCGCGCAGCAACTCGCGCGCCTGCCACGCGCCGATGCCGCTGCCGCCGGGCTTCGAGGTGCTGAGCGGGCGGAACAGCTCGTCGCGGACGAACTCCGCGGTCATGCCGGGGCCGCGGTCGGCGATCTCCACCACGATCCGCCCGCCCTCGGCGCGCACGCGCACGCGCACCGGCTCGCCCGGCGCCTGCGCCTCGGCGGCGTTGTCCAGCAGGTGCGTCACCGCGGCGTCGAAGCGCTCGGGCGCGATCGCGGCGGGCGGGACGCCGCGCGGATCGGCCTCGATCTCGATCCGGCCGGCGCGGCCGGCCGCGAGCGCCCGCAGCCGCGCGACCGCCACGACGCCCTCCGCCCGCTCGCGCGCCGGCTCCGGCAGCGGCTCGTCGCCGGGCTGGCGCAGCCGCGCGATCAGCGCGTTGATCCGCCCCGCCGAGGCGCGGACGGTCAGCAGCATGTCGCGCTGGAATTCCGGATCGCCGATGTTGTCCTCGGCGTTGGCGAGCAGCAGCGAGAGCTGGCTCGACACCGTCTTCACGTCATGCGCGACGAAGGCGAAGCGCTTCGCGTAGTCGCCGAGCCGCCGCCCGTCCGCCAGCCGCTCGGCGGCCTCGCGCTCCGCGAGGAACATCGCGACCTCCCGGCCGAGCGAGCGCAGCAGGTCGAACACCTCGCGGTCGAGCGCGAACGGCGCGCGCGGCGGGGCGAGCAGCACGGCGCCGATCAGCCCCTCGCGGTGATGCAGCAGCGGCACCGCCAGCCAGAGCGGCCCGAAGGCGTCGCGGAGCCGGCCGGCCGCCGCCGCGTCCCGCCCCTCCGGCCCGATCTCCGCGATGCGGGCGCCGTCGCGCATCGCGGCGAGCAGCGGATCGCCCGGCGGGACCGCGACCGGCTCCGCCGCCAGGTTCCAGGATCCCGCCCATCGCAGCCCCGCCTCGCCCGGCTCGCGCGTCAGCAGCGCGCCGGCCGGGCTGTCCACCGCGTCGGCCACCGCCCGCACCGCGCGGGCCGAGGGCGCCGCCTCCTCGTCGGAGGCCGACAGCGCGGCGATGCAGCGCAGCCATTCCCGCCGGTAGTCGTAGCGGGCGGTGAAGAAGTGATCCACGACGAGCCGCCGCAGCCGCGACCGCACCGAGCCGGAGGTGAGTCCGACCATCAGCACCAGCAGCGCGCCGGCGAGCAGGCCGATCTGCGCCGTCCGCCCCCAATCGGCGCCCAGCCGGCGCAGCCCCTCGCCCACCGCGCCGACGCCGAGGAGGAAGGCGCCGGCGGCGATCAGCGTCGCGCCGTGGAACACCACCTCGCGCGACACCGGCGGGTCCCGTCGCCAGCGCCGCTGGCGCGTCGCCGCCACCACCAGCAGCGGCATGGCGAGCGCCGTCAGCGCCGCGCGCGCGTCGAGCAGCACCGGCGAGAAGCCCGCGGCCAGCGCGGCCTCGGCGTAGATCAGCACGTCGAAGGCAGCCAGGCCGCCGATCGCGATCGAGGGCAGGTTGACCGACCAGCGCGCCTGCTCGTGGGCGTTGCGGTAGAGGTTCTCGGCCAGCGCGACGAGCAGCAGCGCGAAGCCCAGCCGACCCAGCAGCGACGGCGAGGCGAGCGAGGGCAGCTCCAGCGACGGCGCGCTCTCCGGCAGCAGCGCCGCGAGGGAGAGCGCCGCGAGCCCGCCGCCCGCCGCGGCGAAGCGCCGCGTCAGGGGCCGCGCCCGCTCGCCGCCCGTGATGCGGCCGAGCGCCAGCAGCAGCGCGAGCCAGGTGAGGTTGCGGACCACTTCCAGCACGGCGGCCGCGCCGTGCATCGGCGCCTCCGGCGCCACCGCCACCGCGCCCGCCCACGCTGCGGCGGCAGCCGACGCCGCCGCCGGCAGCAGCAGGAGCGCGCGGTCCCGCCGCCCGAGGGCGATCGCGAGGCCGGCGAGAACGAGGCATATGCCTGCGCTACCGCCGTGCAGCAGCGAAGATGCGACGACAGGGGTCGTGGTCATGCGGTCCGGCCAGATCATAGCACATCGGCGCGGTCCCGCACCCCCGCTATGCGGGGCGGCCGCCCCCCGTCAACGCGCCCCCTCCTGGAACAGGATCACCCGGATGGTCGCGACCAGGATCAGCAGGTCGAGGAACAGGCTGCGCCGCTGGACGTAGTACAGGTCGTAGGCGAGCTTCATCCGCGCATCCTCGACCGACGCGCCGTAGGGGTAGTTGACCTGCGCCCACCCGGTGATGCCCGGCTTGATGCAGGCGCGGTCGTGGTAGTGCGGGATCTGCCGCGCCAGGTGCTCGACGAAGCCCGGACGCTCGGGCCGCGGCCCGACGATGGACATCTCGCCCCGGAGCACGTTGAAGAACTGCGGGAACTCGTCAATGCGGGTGAGCCAGATGAAGCGCCCAACCCGCGTCACCCGCGGGTCATTCGTGCTCGCCCAGACCGGGCTGCCGGCCTGCTCCGCATCCACCCGCATGCTGCGGAACTTGTACACCATGAACGGCCGGTTGCCCTGGCCGACCCGCTCCTGCCGGTAGAGCACGGACCCCCGGCTGTCGAGCTTGATCGCCAGCGCGGTGAGCAGCAGCAGCGGGAAGCTGAACGCGATCATCGCGGCCGAGAAGACGATGTCGAAGCCGCGCCGCAGCGCGACCTCGACGGCGCTTTCGCGCAGCGCCCGCGCCGAGCGCAGCCAGCCCGCCGGCAATGCCTCGATGTCCAGGCGCGACATCTCCAGCTCGATCAGCTCGGCATCCGAGAGCAGGCGTGCGCCGGCCTCCTCGCACCGGTCGCGCAGCTCCGGCGTCAGCCGCATCCGCGCATCCGCGACCACCGCCCAGATCCGCATCGCCCGCAGCCGCGCGGGATCGAGCGCGCCCGTCAGCGCATCCGCGGGACTGAGCGTGCCGGCCAGCTCGTAGCCGCCATGGCGCACCTCGGCGTTCAGCCGCTCGATATCGAGGACGCCGCCGCCGGGCTCGCGCAGCACGACGAGGCGCCGCTTCAGCAGCCCGCTGCGCGAGATCGCGGCATAGCCGAGCCGGGTCGTCACGACCGCGCCGCCGAACGCCAAGGCGATGCCGGCGAGGTGGTTTTCCAGCCCCTCGGACACCGCGCTGTCCACCATCGCCAGCGCGGGAAGCGAGAGCGTGAAGAGCAGCCCCGCGACGACCGTCGCGCGGAGCAGGCGTCGCGCGCGCGCCATCGTCTCGGCCCGGTAGAGCCCGGTGGCGCCCGAGATGATCCCGCACAGCATCGCTCCGACGAGCGCGAGCACGAGGCGCTGCTCCGGCGCCAGGCTGCTCCAGAGGAGCAGAACATAGAGCGCGACGAATACGGCGAGCGCCTCGGTCACGTAGAGCAGCGCCAGGTCCGAGCGGACGGCGTGCCCGAACAGGCTCGTCATGGCGCTGTTGTCCCTTCACGGGCCGTACGGCGACCGCCGCCAGCCCTTCTTTCCCCAACCCAACCGCGGCGCGCCCCGGAGATCACCGGTCCCCGCACCGCACGGCCATTCAAAAAATGCAACATTTCACGCCGTGCACATCGTTCAGAACTCTTTGTCATCTCGCCGTAACCCGATGATCGGACGACCTAATTCGCCCCACACCGCGCACCACGTTCCCGCATCAAAACCGTTTCGCGCCGTTCCAGACCACCAACGCGTAGCCGATGAAATGATTTGTGATTGCACTGGACGGTGCATGTCGCGCGCATACACACGCACTGCGCGAGGAAATCTGGATGCAATTCGTGCAGGCGAACCAGCACGTTTCAACTTACAACTAGAGGGTGTGTTGCTGGCCCGCGACAACATTGCACGGTTTCCCTGCCGCAAACGGGCCAGAGCGGGCCCGCCTAACCACGCATATCGCTCCCGGTTCCCGCGCATTCCGCGCCTGCCGGGGCGCGAAGCCAATCTGATTCGACCGCAGACCCGCCCCGATCACGCCGCAGTGACTTGGCGCGATGTTCCGCCACGCGGCCGCGCGCCCCGCGACGTCTGCCGTCCGGAAACGACGGGCGCAGCCTTGCCTGATCCAGCCGCGGGGAGCCGGTCAGCGTGCAAGCTAGAAGCCGTTTCATTCGTCACAAACATGTCGTCTATTGAGACAGCCCGGCCGCCACCAGAAACCACTTGCAATCTTACATTGAATTGTTTTGTTCGTCGCGACTCCGAACCGCGGCGGTGCGGCCTGCGTGCCGGGACGGTTGGAAGGTGGGCGCCCGCTTTCGCGGGGGCGACATCGAAAAGGTCAGAACGTCAGCCGATCGGAACCATGCATCCAGGGCGCCCTGAACCTGGCGCGCCCGCGCCGGGTCGGGGTCGCAGGCCGCCGTCAGCGCGCAACCCGGCCTCCGCGCCGGCGCCGCCCCGCACCCATGCCATGCCCTCGATCCGGCGTTCAGCCCGCCCGCACGAACCCGAAGCGCTGCCAGCCCGGCGCCGCCGCCGGCCCCGTCAGGAACCTGTGCAGCGCCGCCGCCGCGGCATTCCCCGCCGCCCGCCGCGTCACCGCGAAGGGATAGGTCACGGCGGGGTGGCTCGCCGCCGGGAAGGTGCCCACCACCCGCACGCCGCGCGAGGCCAGCGCATCCGTCGAATAGACGATCCCGAGCGGCGCCTCCCCCCGCTCCACCAGCAGCAGCGCGGCCCGCACGTTCTCCGCGCGAGCCAGCCGCGGCCGCAGCTCCTCCCACTGCCCGAGCCAGGTCAGCGCCGCCTCCGCATAGCGCCCCGCCGGCACATGCGCCGGATCGCCCACCGCCAGCCGCCCCGACGCGCCGAGCAGACCCCGCAGCCCGGTGCCGCCACGCTCCAGCGAGACCGCGGGCGGGTCGCGGTCGGCGGGCGCCACCAGCACCAGCGCGTTGCCGATCGGGCTGACGCGCGTCGCCGTCTCGATCAGCCCGCGCTCGGCCAGCCAGTCCATCCAGGGCTCGTCCGCCGAGGCGAAGAGGTCCGCCGGCGCGCCCTGCTCGATCTGCCGCGCGAGCGCCGAGGACGCCGCGAAGGAGAGGCGGATCGCCGGGTTGCCCGGCGCCGCCGCACGCCACTCGGGCTCCAGCGCCCGCATCGCATCCGCGAGCGACGCGGCCGCGAAGACCGTCAGCGGCGCCTGGGCGCGGGCGACGCACGGCACGGCAAGCGCCGCGAGAAGCAGTCGTCGGCTGGGCATCCCAGACCTCCCGGCTCAACTTCTCCCTCTCCCCTCGCGGGAGAGGGCAGGGGTGAGGGGCGCGCGCAGCGCCGGATAAAGCCCGAGCACGGCCCCCTCGCTCCCGCGCGACGCTACCGCACCGCAGCATGCGCCGTCGAGCGCACCCCTCAATCCAGCGTCGCACCCGCCAGCCGCACCACCGGCGGCCAGCGCCCCGCCTCCTGCCGCACCAGCGCCGCGAAGGCCGCCGGCGTGCCGCCGCGGAGCTCGAAGCCCTGCGCGGCGAGGCCCTCCGCCACCTCCGGCCGCCGCAGCGCCTCCAGCAGCACCGCGTTGAGCCGCGCCACCACCGCCTCCGGCGTGCCGGCCGGCGCCAGGATGCCCTGCCAGGTCACCACGTCGAAGCCGGGCAGCCCGCTCTCCGCCACCGTCGGCACCGCCGGCAGCGCGGCGTTCCGCCCGGGCGAGGTCACCGCCAGCGCCTTCAGCCGCCCGCCGCGGATGTGCTCGATCGCCGCCGGCAGCGTCACCAGCAGCGCCTCCACATGCCCGGCCACCACGTCCACCACCGCCGGCCCGCCGCCGCGATACGGCACATGGGTGAAGGCGATGCCGGTCCGCTGCGTCAGCACCGCCCCCGCCAGGTGCCCGATCGAGCCGTTGCCCTGCGAGGCCAGGCTCGTCGCCCCCTCCGCCGCCCGCGCCTGCCGCAGGAAGCCCGCGAGGTCGTTCGCCGGATGTGCGGGATGCACCACCAGCACCTGCGGCGCCCGCACCAGCTCGATCACCGGCGCGAAGTCCCGCACGGGGTCGTAGCCGACGCGGCGGTAGAGCGAGGGGTTGATCGTCAGCGGGTCCGACCCGACCAGCAGCGTGTGCCCGTCCGGCTTCGCCCGCGCCACCAGCTCGAAGGCCAGGTTGCTGCCGGCGCCCGGATGGTTCTCCGCCACCACAGGCTGCCCCAGCACAGGCGTCACCGCGCGTGCGAAAGTCCGCCCGAGGATGTCGAGGCTGCCGCCCGGCGCCACCGGGATGATCACCCGCACGGGCCGGTCGGGAAAGGCGCCGGCGTTCCCTTGGGCCAGCCCCGGCACCGGGGCCGCGGCGAGCAGGGCGAGGAGGCTGCGCCGGCCGAGGCCGGCCGCACGGAATGATCTGTCGTTCATGGAAATTCTTTCTGCCAGACCCGTCGTATTGCGCAAGCAGAAGATTTTCATGCTATCCCAATCCCCGCAGCACGGAACGGAGTTTCCCCATGGCCGCCGCCGCGGAGTTGGACCGCATAGACCGCGAGATCCTCCGCATCCTCATGCGCGACGCCTCCCGCTCGCTCGCCGAGATCGCCGGCGAGGTCGGCCTCACCCCCACCCCCTGCTGGAAGCGCATCCGCCGCATGGAGGAAACCGGCGTCATCACCGCCCGCGTCGCCATCGTGGACCCCGTCCGCGTCGGCCTGCCCATCTCCGTCTTCGTCGCCGTCGAGACCGGCGACCACTCCGCCGACTGGATCGCCCGCTTCGCGGACGCCGTCGCCTCCATGCCGGAAATCGTGGAGTGCTGGCGCCTCGGCGGCGACGTGGACTACCTGCTCCGCGTCGTCGTGCCGGACATGTCGGGCTACGACGCCTTCTACCGCCGCTTCGTCGCCGCCGTCCCCGCGCTCCGCAAGGTCACCGGCCGCTTCGCGATGGAGCGCGTGAAGGGCACCACGGCCCTGCCGATCTGACCGGCTCCGCCGGTGCCGATCTGACCGGCTCCGCCAGCGCCGATCTGACCGGCTCCGCCGGTGCCGATTTGACCGCCCGCGCCGGTTCCGCCCGGCGGCCTTGAGCGATAGAAGCGGCAAATGCCCATCCGGGTCGCCCCCTCCCTCCTCGCCGCCGACTTCGCCCGATTGGGCGAGGAGGTCCGCGCCGTCGCCGCCGCCGGCGCCGACTGGCTCCACCTCGACATCATGGACGGCCACTTCGTCCCCAACATCTCCTTCGGCCCCGCACTCATCAAGGCGTTGCGCCCGCATGCGGCGATCCCCTTCGACGTCCACCTGATGATCGCCCCCGCCGACCCCTACCTCGCCGCCTTCGCCGACGCCGGCGCGGACCTCATCAGCCTACACCCGGAAGCCGGGCCGCACCTGCACCGCTCCCTCCAGACGATCCGCGCGCTCGGCAGGAAGGCCGGCGTGGTGCTGAACCCCGCGACGCCCGTCGCGATGGTGGAGCCCGTGCTCGACCTCTGCGACCTCGTCCTCGTCATGTCGGTGAACCCCGGCTTCGGCGGCCAGTCCTTCCTCCGCTCCCAGCTCGACAGGATCGCGACGCTCCGCGCGATGATCGCGCAGGCCGGCCGCGACATCGCGCTGCAGGTGGATGGCGGCGTCACGCAGCAGACGGCGCGCGACTGCATCGCCGCCGGCGCCGACGTGCTGGTCGCCGGCACGGCGGTCTTCGGCACGAACGACTACGCGGCGGCGATCGCGGGCCTGCGGGGGATGGGCTGAATGGAAAGCATCCTGCGCGGCGCCCGCCGCATGCTCGCCAACCTCAAGCCGGTGCGCGTGCCGGACGGCCCCGCCCGCGCCTTCCGCGACCTCTGGCCGGGCGACGCCGCCCGCGGCGCGCGGCTGCTGCGCGGCGAATACGAGGTCTGCGGCACCGCCCGCCCGCTGCGCCCCGCCGAGGCGAGCGGCGGCGCCGACTGGACGGCCGCCGGCGGCTCCCCCACCTGGCGCGCCGCCGTCCACGGCTTCGCCTGGCTGCGGGACCTCCGCGCCCTCGGCACCGACGGAGCCCGCCTCCGCGGCCGCGCGCTCGCCGCCGACTGGCTCGCGCTGGCCGGCGGCGATCCGGTCGCCGACGCGCCGGAGATCGCCGGCGCGCGCATCTCCGCCTGGCTCGGCCATTGGGACTTCCTCGCCGCCACGGCGGAGGACGCGCTGCGCCGCGGCCTGATGCAGCGCATGGCGACGGACGCGCGCGGCGTCGTCGCCGGCCTGCCCGCCGAGGCCGCGCATCGCGGCGCCCTCGTCGCGCTGAAGGGCGGCATGGCGGCGGCGATCGCTCTTGAGGAGGAGACCTGGCTCGCCCGCTGCGTCCGCTTCCTGCCGGCGGAGCTGGACCGCCAGTTCCACACCGATGGCGGCCATGTCGAGCGCAGCCCCGCCCAGCTCCTCGCCGCCATCCAGGACCTCGTCGAGATCCGCAACCTCCTCCACGGCGCCGGCGTGGAAGCGCCGCCGACGCTGCCCGCGGTGCTCGACCGCGCCGCCCCCGCGCTGCGCCTGCTGCGCCACGCCGATGGCGGCCTCGCGCTGTTCAACGGCACGCGGGAGGAGCATCCCGCGATGCTCGACCTCGTGCTGACCCAGGCGCAATCCCGCGGCCGCGCGCCGAGCGCCCTGCCCGAGACCGGCTTCCACCGCCTCGCCGCCAGCCGCACGCTGGTGATCTGCGACTGCGGCGCCCCGCCGGCCGCCCGCCGCGAGGCCGCGCCCGGCGGCCTGCCGCGCGGCGCCGACCGCTTCGCCCATGCCGGCACGCTGAGCTTCGAGATGGCGGTCGGCCGCGAGCGCCTGATCGTGAATTGCGGCGCGGCGCCGGCCGCCGAGGCCGTCTGGCGCGACGCGCTGCGCGCCACCGCGGCGCATTCCACGCTCGTCCTCGCCGACACCAATTCCAGCGAGCTGCGCCCCGAGGGCCTCGGCCGCCGCGTCGAGGCGGTTGAGGCGGACCGCCAGGAATCGAACGGCGCGCAATGGCTTGAAGCCGCGCATGACGGCTGGCTGAAGGCCTTCGGCCTGCGCCACCGCCGCCGCCTCTACCTCTCGGAATCCGGCGACGACCTGCGCGGCGAGGACCTCCTCGAAGCCGAGCGCGAGGTGCAGGTCCCCGGCTTCGCCGTGCGCTTCCACCTGCATCCCGCCGTGGTCGCCAGCCTGCAGCAGGACGAATCCGGCGCCCTGCTCCGCCTCCCCTCCGGCGCCGGCTGGCGCCTGCGCGGCAAGGGCGCCCGCGTCGCCATCGAGGAGAGCATCCACCTGGCCGGCGAGGCCCGCCGCAGCCAGCAGGTCGCGCTGTACGTCGAGGCCGGCGCCAGCAGCGCCCAATGGGCCATCAGCCGCGTGACCCTGCCGGGATCAGGCGAAGCAGGGGAGTAGCCCCTCCCTCCCCCCTTGCGGGGGAGGACCCGGCAGCATCGCCCTACGGGAGACGCCGATCAGCCCTCTCCCTCCCCCGTTTACGGGGGAGGGCCGGGGTGGGGGCCAGCCGGCGTGGTGGTTGCCGGCGCAACTGCATCCCGGCCTGTGGGCGCCTGGCCGCCGACTTTCCCGCGTCGGTGGTCCCACCACCTTGTTGTCGTTCCCACGAAAGTGGGAACCCACCGCGCCGCGTGTCGGGACAGCGGGAGGGTGGGTCCCCGCTTCCGCGGGGGGCCAACAGCAAGCGAGTCAAGACCTGCGCCTGCCGGTATGAATGAACGGCGATGCAGATGCGTATGCAGCCCGTGCACGTCGGGGAGCGCGCCTTAGTGACCGAGGAGTGTCTGCATCCTGCTTTGCAGACCTTGAGTGAGAACGGCTCGGCCTTCGCCATTGTTGAGATACCGAATGTAGCGGAGGTGGCGCAGGTCGAAAGGAATGTCGTGCTCGCTTTGCGTTATGAGAATGACTTCTCGCCCGAGCGTGTGAGCGATACCTGCCTCATAGAAAACATTTGGGTTCCGGCCAGAGCAGTCGCAGATCACGACGCGTGATCGGTCAATGAGGGCCACTACATCCTGAATGACTGCGGCATTCTCCCAAATATCGTCTGCACGGCGGCAGCGGAGACCAACATTTTCGGCGGCTTGCTTGATGCAATCGTACACATCGGTAAAGCCCGCATCGAACGGCATCATCGCGGATGCGAGAGCCATCTCGATATTCTCATGCTCGGGAATTCTAAACACAGTAGGACGCTGGCGACGCGGACGGACATTTCGAAGCAGGAAGCGATAAAGGTCTATATTCTTTACTGCCCAATGATTTCGTGAGAACTCAAAATCATGAGGCATATCCAATTCCACACGATTTGCGTACAGTGCGCTATTCAGCACTGCCGGCACCTCTGGATCGAAGCTTATCTCCAGGGCTAGCTCCTGGCCGACCACTCGTGCTCTGTTGATTTGACCGACACGGGCAATCTCATCCGCTTTTCCTTCATCACAGAAGAGGCATGGCAATGTTGTTAGGCGGTCCAGTAGCAGGTTTCCGTTTGGTCGAAACTGGGCGACGATATGGTCGTCAGTATATTCGAACACTCGGCCGACAGGAATCGTCACTCGTTCCGATTCCCAATCAACGCTAAACATCAACAGATTGAACATTGGTTCTCCAAAATCTACCGCCCGGTGCTTCTACATGATCGGTGCGAGCGTGTCACGTGTTAGGCAAGTGCTGCGCTAGCCAGAAAACACTTGGCAGCCTTGCCACAGATGTCTTTTGTGAGCCGACCGAAGCTGTTGAAGAAAGCGCGGCGGCGTCTTGGCGAAACGCTGCCGTGCGCTTCTCCGAGACTCCTGCCGCGTCCGCGTCCGCGCTTCACCGCAGGGCGTTACGATCGCGCGCGCTTGCGCCGCCCTGACCTTCCGAGGCAAGCCGCGCGCAATGAAGATCCTCGAAGTCGTCAACGTGGACTTCTCCCTCGTCCACTTCGTCCTGCCCGTGATGCGCGCCCTCCGCACCCGCGGCCACGAGGTCATCGGCGTCTGCGCCGACGGCCACCTCCTCGCCGCCCCGCGCGCCGAGGGCTTCCGGATCGAGCCCGTCCCCTTCGCCCGCAACCTCAACCCCCTCGCCCAGCTCCGCGCGCTGTCCGCGCTGCGCGCCCTCATCCGCCGCGAGAAGCCGGACCTCGTCCACGGCCACGGCCCGATCGCCGGCCTGCTGGCCCGCCTCGCCGCGCGATCCGCCGGCGTGCCGCGGGTCGCCTTCACCTGCCACGGCTTCCTCTTCAACCAGCCCGGCCCCTGGTGGCGCCGAAGCCTCGCACTCGCCCTGGAACGCGCCGCCGGCCCGTTCACCGACGTGTTCCTGACGGTCAGCGAGACCGAGGCCGAGGACGCAAGGCGCCTCCGCATCCACCCCCGCGCCACCGCCGTGCTCAACGGCCGCGACCCCGCCCGCTTCCGCCCCGATCCCGCCGCCCGCGCCGCGCTGCGCGCGGAGCTCGACGCCGGCCCCGAGGATTGCGTGATCGTCGCCGTCTCCCGCCTCGTCGTGGAGAAGGGCTACCGCGAGCTGCTGCGCGCCATGGATTCCACGCCGCCCAACGCGGTCCTCTGGATCGTCGGCGAACGCCTCTCCTCCGACCGCGGCGAGGATCTGGCGCCGCGCTTCGCCCTCGCCGAGGCCCGGCTCGGCCGCCGCGTGCGCCGCCTCGGCTACCGCGCCGACGTGGCGCGCGTGATGGCGGCGGCCGATGTCTTCTGCCTGCCCTCCTACACCGAGGCCATGCCGATGACGGTGATCGAGGCGATGATGTGCGGGCTTCCGGTCGTCGCAACGCGCGTCGGCGGCATCTGCGAACAGGTGGTGGAGGGGGAGACCGGCCTGCTCGTCCCCCCGATGGAGGCCGCCCCGCTGGCTGACGCGCTGACGCGGATGGCCGCCGATCCCGCGCTCCGCGCCCGCATGGGCGAGGCCGGCCGCGCCCGCGCGCTGGAACGCTTCGACGAGGCGCGCAACATCGCGCGCGCCGTCGCGCTGCTGGAAGGTTGAAGGCCGGTGGCACCGGGTCCATACGGCGCGCCATGACCGACCGGCTTCCCGTCCGCCGCGCGCTGCTCTCCGTCTCCGACAAGGTCGGGATCGTCGGGTTCGCGCGCCTGCTCGCCGACGGGGGCACCGAACTCCTGTCCACCGGCGGCACCGCGGCGGCGATCCGCGCGGCGGGCGTGCCCGTGACGGACGTGTCGGAGCATACCGGCTTCCCGGAAATCCTCGACGGCCGCGTGAAGACGCTGGTGCCGCAGGTGCATGGCGGGCTGCTCGGGCGGCGCGACCTGCCCGAGCACGTCGCGCAGATGAAACGCCACGGGATCGCGCCGATAGACCTGGTCTGCGTGAACCTTTACCCCTTCGAGGCGGCCGTCACCCGCGGCGCTGCGCCGGATGAGGTCGTCGAGAACGTGGACATCGGCGGGCCCGCGATGATCCGCAGCGCCGCCAAGAACTTCGCCTCCGTCGTCGTCGTCACCGAGCCGTCGCAGATCGCCGACGTGGAAGCGGAGCTGCGGGAGGGTGGGACGACGCTCGCGCTGCGCCGGCGGCTCGCGGCGGCGGCCTATGCGCGCACCGCCGCCTACGATGCCGCGATCGCCGCGTGGTTCGCGGAGGAAGCCTTCCCGCCGCGCCTCGCGCTGGCCGGCGTGCTGCGGCAGCGCCTGCGCTACGGCGAGAACCCGCACCAGGACGCGGCCTTCTACGGCGACGGCAGCGCGCGCCCCGGCCTCGCGACGGCGGTGCAGGTGCAGGGGAAGGAGCTGTCCTACAACAACCTCAACGACACCGACGCGGCCTTCGCATGCGTCGCCGAGTTCGACCGGCCGGCGATCGTCATCGTCAAGCACGCCAATCCCTGCGGCGCGGCGGAGGCCGACGAGTTGAGCGCCGCCTGGGACCTCGCGCTCCGCTGCGATCCCGTCTCGGCCTTCGGCGGCATCGTCGCCGCGAACCGCGTGCTGGACGCCGCCGCCGCCGAGCGGATCGCCGCGATCTTCACCGAGGTGGTGGTGGCGCCCGACGCCGACGACGCCGCGAAGGCCGTCTTCGCGCGGAAGAAGAACCTGCGCCTGCTGCTGACCGGCGCGCTGCCCGATCCCGCGGCACCGGCGATGCTGGTGAAGTCGGTCGCCGGCGGCTTCCTCGCGCAGACCCGCGACGACGGCCGCATCGCGCGCGACGCGCTGCGCGTCGTCACGCGCCGCGCGCCGACGGAGGCCGAGTTCGCCGACCTCCTCTTCGCCTTCCGCGTCTGCAAGCACGTGAAGTCCAACGCGATCGTCTATGCGAAGGATCGCGCCACCGCCGGCATCGGCGCCGGCCAGATGAACCGCCTGGAAAGCGCCCGCATCGCCGCGTGGAAGGCCGAGGCCGCCGCGCAGGCCGCCGGGCTGCCGGAGAGCCTGGCGAAGGGATCCGTCGTCGCCTCCGACGCCTTCTTCCCATTCGCCGACGGCCTGGAAGCCGCGGCGGCCGCCGGCGTGACCGCGGTGATCCAGCCCGGCGGCTCCATCCGCGACGCCGACGTGATCGCGGCCGCCGATGCGGCGGGCCTCGCGATGGTGTTCACCGCCATGCGCCACTTCCGGCACTGACGCGATGGGACCGCTGCTGGAGGGCTATCACCGCTTCCGCGAGGAGACCTGGCCGCAGCAGCGCGCCCGCTTCGAGGCGCTTGCCGCCAGCGGCCAGAAGCCGCACACGATGATCATCGCGTGCTCCGACAGCCGGGTGGACCCGCAGATGATCTTCTCGGCCGCGCCCGGCGAGCTCTTCGTCGTGCGCAACGTCGCCAACCTGGTGCCGCCCTACATGCCCGACGCCGCCTTCCACGGCACGAGCGCGGCGGTGGAATTCGCGGTCCGCGTGCTCGGCGTCGGCCGGGTCGTCGTCATGGGCCACGCCCTCTGCGGCGGCATCCGCGCGCTGATCGAGGGCACGCCGGAAGGCGCGGGCGATTTCGTCGCCGGCTGGATCGGCATCGCCGCCCGCGCCCGCACCGCCGCGCTGCGCTGCGACGATCCCGCCGCCGCGCAGGAGGCCGCCGAGCACGAGGCGATCCGCATCTCGCTGGCTAACCTGCTGACCTTCCCCTGGGTGGCGGAGGCGGTCGAGGCCGGGCGGCTCCGCCTGCGCGGCGCGCATTTCGGCGTCGCGACCGGGCGGCTGCTGGTGTTGGAAAACCTCACGGGAGACTTCGCGCCGGCGTGAGCGGCGATTCACCTTGCCTGAACCGCGACATTCGATGCGATACTGGACCAAGCGCAGTTGTGCCGAGTCGCGCAGCGTAGGGGGATCAGGGCCATGTCGCTCGACTTGAGCGTTGTTTTTTCAGCCTTTGCTGCTGCGCTGGGCGTCGCCATCCTGCTCATGCTGCTGATCCGCTCTCCTGCAAAGCCAGATCCGGCGGTTACTGGCTCGCTCACGCGCGTCCAGGACCACTGTGACCGCCAAGCGGAACGTCTAGCGGCATTACCCGCCGAGATCCGAGCCGAGATCACGGCCCGAACCGGCGATGTTGCAGAACGGCTTACGGCGGGGCTGCTTGATCAAACGAAAGCCATACACGCAACACTTGCCGATCGTGCGCAACGGCAGTCTGAGGAGTTTTCCAAAGCGCAGGCGCGGCAGGAAGAGCATCGCAGTGCGCAGGCTGATGGAGCCGCTGCGCTGCGCCGCGATGTGGGCGTCGCGGTATCGGAGCTGAAAGCAGCTCTGGTCGAGAGCCATTCGCGAGCTACCCAAGCCGACGGCGAGTGTCTCTCCGCGTTACGGACTGGGTTGGAAACACTGAAGGCGACGCAGGGCGATGCGGCGGCTGCGCTGCAACGCGATTTGCTCGCGATCTCGACTGCCACGAAAGCTGCACTTGCCGACGCGCATGCCCGAGCTGCTCAGGCCGACAGCGATTGCCTAGCTACTTTGCGTGGCGAGCTTGAAGCCCTTAGGACCATCCAAGCCGAGACGGAAGGACGACTGCGGAAGGCTATTGCGGACGACATGGTGGTCGCGCGTGACTTGATTGATCGCAAGGCCAAGGAAGCGCGTGAGGATATTGAGGCCAAGCTGAAGGATATGCGCGAGTCCAACGACAACCGCCTTGCGGACATCCAGAAGACGGTCAACGAGCAGCTGCAATCCGCTGTCGAGAAGCAGATGGCGGAGAGCTTCACCCGCGTAATCGACCAGTTCGCTGCAGTGCAGAAAGCTATGGGAGACGTGCAGGCAGTCACGGGCCAAATCGGTGATCTCAAGCGGCTTTTCAGCAACGTCAAGGCTCGCGGCGGCTGGGGCGAGGCTCAGGTGAAAGCCGTTCTGGACGACATATTACCGCCGGGTTCGTATGAAGTGAATGTCCGTCTGCGCGATGATAGCAACGACACCGTAGAGTTCGCCATCCTAATGCCAACAGGAGGCGAGCAGCGAGTTCGGCTTCCGGTGGACGCCAAATTTCCGGTTGAAGATTACGAGCGGCTGCTGCGGGCGCGCGAGGCCGGTGATGCCGAAGCGGAAGCACAGGCGCGGAAGGGTCTCGACGCCCGCATCAGGCAAGAAGCGGCCAAGATCGCAAAAAAGTATGTTTGCCCGCCGATCACCACTGAGTTCGCAGTGATGTATCTGCCGACCGAGGGCCTCTACGCCGAAGTGGCCCACAGCCCCGGCCTGATCGACGACCTTGGCCGAAGCTGCCGCGTGTTCGTCGCTGGACCATCGCTCTTACCGGCCATGCTGCGGACGATTCAACTCGGACACGTCACGCTGGCCCTTTCGAAGAACGCTGAGAGCGTGAAGGACCTGCTGGCAGCAACTAAGTCGGAGATGGCGAAGATGGACAGTGTACTCGAACGCCTCGGGAAACAGGTTGGCACGGTATCCAATACGATCGGTGATGCTCGGACGCGTACGCGCGCGATCGCCCGCAAGCTGAAGGCCGTCGAAGCGCTGCCAGAAGATCGCGCGGCTGCCCTTCTCGGCATTGAGGGCGAATTGGAAGATGAGGACGAAGAGGTCGTGTGACTTCAGTCCAGCTCCAATCCGCCGCCGGCCTGCTCGCACTATGCCTCCTCGCCTGGGCGCTCGGCGGGTTCCGGCGCGGGGTGTCGTGGCGGGTGGTGGCGGCGGGGCTGGCGTTGCAGGTCGCGCTCGCCGCGGCGCTGCTGCACATCCCGGCGATGCGCGCGGTCTTCGCTGGCTTCGGCAGCGGCGTGAACGCGCTGGCGGAGGCGACGCGGCAGGGCACGACGCTCGTCTTCGGCTATCTCGGCGGCGGTCCGCTGCCTTTCGCGGAAAGCCGGCCAGGCGCGAGCTTCATCCTCTTCTTCCAGGCGCTGCCGCTGGTGCTCGTCGTCGGCGCGCTCTCCGCGCTGCTCTATCACTGGCGCGTGCTGCCGGCAGTCGTCGCGGGGATGTCGCGCCTGCTGCGCCGCGCCTTCGGCCTCGACGGCGCCACGGGCTTCGCGACGGCGGCGAACGTCTTCGTCGGCATGGTGGAGGCGCCGCTGCTCGTGCGGCCGTGGCTCGCGGGCCTGAGCCGCAGCGGGCTGTTCGTGGTGATGACGGCGGGGCTGGCGACCATCAGCGGCAACACCCTTGTGCTCTACGCTCTGCTGATCTCGCCGGCGGTGCCCGACGCGGCGGGGCAGCTGCTGACGGCGAGCCTGATCTCGGCGCCGGCCGCGGTGCTCGTCGCGCTGCTGATGATCCCGGCGGAACGGCCCGCGGTCGAGGCGGCGGAGGGTATCGCCCCGCCGATCTACGACAGCGCGATGGAGGCGGTCGTGCGCGGCACGATGGACGGGCTGCAGCTGCTTCTCGGCATCATGGCGATGCTGATCGTCTTCGTGGCCCTCGTCGCGCTGGTGAACACCGCGGTGGAGCCGCTGACTGGGCTCACGCTGCAACGCCTGGCCGCCTTCGCCTTCTGGCCCATCGCATTCGCCATGGGCGTGCCGGCGGAAGGCGCGATGACCGTCGCCGGCTCGCTCGGCACGAAGCTCGTGGTCAACGAGTTCGTGGCCTTCCTGGAGCTCGGCGCCTCGGGCGGGCTCGGCCTCGACGCGCGGTCGCGGCTGATCCTGACCTATGCGCTCTGCGGCTTCTCCAATTTCGGCTCGGTCGGGATCATGCTCGGCGGCATGGTCGCGATGTGCCCGGAACGCCGCGCGGACATCGTGCGGCTGGGGTTGCCCTCGCTCGTCTCCGGCACGCTGGCGTGCTGCATGACGGGGGCGGTGGTCGGGCTGTTGACCGCGCCGTAGCGAGCGCGTTCCATCGGGGAATGCGCTCCCGCCTCCTCCAGCGATCCCTGCGCGAAGACCCGCCGATCGCGCTGCGCGGCGAGGGCATCTGGCTGCACGATTCCAACGGCCGCTCGATCATGGACGGCTCCGGCGGCGCGGCTGTTGCCTGCCTCGGGCACGGGCATCCGCGCGTGCTCGCGGCGATGCGGGAGCAGGCGGAGAAGCTCTGCTACGCGCACACCGCGCTCTACTCCTGCGAGGCGGCGGAGGAACTCGCCGACCTGATCCTGGAAGGCGAGCCGGGCGGGCTGTCCCACCTCTACCTCTGCTCCTCCGGCAGCGAGGGGACGGAGGCGGCGCTGAAGATGGCGCGGCAATACCACCTGGAACGCGGGCAGCCCGGGCGCAGCCGCTTCATCGCGCGGCGGCAGAGCTACCACGGCAACACGCTCGGCGCGCTGGCCGCCAGCGGCAACGCGATGCGCCGCGCGCCCTACGCGCCGGTGCTGAGCGAGGCGTTCAGCCACGTCTCGCCGGCCTATGCGTATCGCGACCGGCGCGACGACGAATCCGAGGCCGACTACGCCGCGCGGCTGGTGGCGGAGCTGGAAGCGGAATTCCGGCGCCTCGGCCCGGAGAACGTCGCGGCCTTCATCGCGGAGCCGGTGGTGGGTGCCACCCTCGGCTGCGTCACGGCGCCGGCGGGCTACTTCCGGGCGGTGCGCGAGGCCTGCGACCGGCACGGCGCGCTGCTGATCCTGGACGAGGTGATGTGCGGCACCGGCCGCACGGGCACCATGCATGCCTGGGAACAGGAGGGCGTCGCGCCGGACATCCAGGTGATCGCGAAGGGGCTCGGCGGCGGCTACCAGCCGGTGGGCGGCATCCTCGTCGCGCGGCGCGTGGTGGAGGCGTTGCGCGACGGCTCGGGGGCCTTCATGCACGGGCACACCTACCAGGCGCACCCCATCGCGGCGGCGGCGGCGCTCGCGGTGCAGAAGGTGATCCGGGAGGAGGGGCTGCTGGCCAATGTGCGCGGGATGGGCTCGGCCCTGGAACAGGGGCTGGTCGAGCGGCTCGGCAACCACCGGCACGTCGGCGACATCCGTGGCCGCGGGCTTTTCTGGGCGGTGGAGTTCGTGACGGATCGCGCGACGAAGGCCACCCTCGATCCGGCGCTGCACCTGCATGAGCGGGTGAAGCATGCGGCGTATGGGCGCGGGCTGGCCTGCTACCCGATGGGCGGGACGATTGACGGGCGGCGCGGCAACCACGTGATCCTCGCGCCGCCCTACAACGTCACGGCGGACCAGATCGGGATGATCGTGGATCGGTTCGGGAGCGCGGTGGAAGCCGCGCTGGAGGGATCGGCGGCAGCCGGGTGAACCCGCGTCGGGACACCGCGTTGACTCGTCTCCCGCGGCAGTTGCGCCGCATGACACGGAGAGGAGACCATCGCATGGACAAGGACCGTCTGAAGGGCGTCGGCAACCAGATCAAGGGCGACGTGAAGCGCGCCACCGGCGAGATCACGGGCGACGCGAGCCTGGAAGCCGAGGGCCACGCGGACAAGGCGAAGGGCAAGGTCCAGCAGGGCGTGGGCGAGGCCAAGGACACGGTGCGCGACGCCGTGGACGGCAAGGATCGGGTGTGATGTGACGCGGCCCTCCCCCGCTTGCGGGGGAGGGTTGGGTGGGGGCGGCGTCTGGCGCGACGCTTACCCTCGACCCCCCACCCCGGCCCTCCCCCGCAAGCGGGGGAGGGAGCGGGATCAGCGCCGCAGGCCGAGGCGGCTGATGAGGCTCTCGTAGCGCGCGGTGTCCTTGCGCTTCACGTAGTCCAGCAGGCCCCGTCGCTGGCCGACCAGCACCAGCAGGCCGCGCCGGCTGTGGAAGTCCTTGGGGTGCGTCTTGAGGTGCTCGGTGAGGCTGGAAATCCGGTCGGAGAGCAGGGCCACCTGCACCTCCGGACTGCCCGTATCCCCTTCCTTCGTCGCATAGTCCTTGATCAGCGCCGCGCGGCGCCCTGAAGCGCTCGGCGCTTCGCTCGACATGTCGCTCGACATCGCGGTTCCTTCGCGTTCGGGTGTCAGATGTCGCCCGCCGGCACGCCGCGGGGATCGGCCAGCAGCCTCTCCGGCTGCATCAACCCATCCTCCAGCCGGCAAAGGCCGATCAGGCGCCCCTCCGCCACGGCGCGCACCAATCCCCCTGCGGGGTCGGCGGCGTCGGGAACCCGTCCCATCAGGTCCACCAGGCTGATCGCCTGGCCCTGGTAGAGGCGGGCGGCCTCGGCTTCGGTGACGGCCAGTGCCGGGATGTCGGCCAGCGCGGTCATCACCGGGAGCAGCAGGTCCGGGGAAGGGGGCGGGGTATCGCCGGAAACCGCGAGCCTGTCCAGGGGGATCGCGTGCTCCTCCCGGAAGGGGCCGACCCGCAGGCGGCGCAGCGCCGCGATGTGGCCGACCGTGCCGCAGGCGCGCGCGAGGTCGCGGGCGAGGCTGCGCATGTACACGCCCTTGCCGGATTGCACGTCGAAGACGGCGGTGTCGGCATCCGGGCGCTCCACCAGCTCGAAACGGTCCACGCGGGCGGGACGAGGGGCGAGCTCCACCGCCTGGCCTTCGCGGGCGAGGTCGTAGGCCCGCTCGCCGGCGACCTTGATGGCGGAGTAGATCGGCGGAACCTGCATGATGTCGCCGCGGAAGGCGGGCAGGGCGGCGGCGATCTCGGCGTCGGTCGGGCGGGCGGGGGAGGTCTCCGTCACCTGGCCGTCGGCGTCGTCGGTGTCGCGCGCCTCGCCGAAGCGCAGCGTGAAGCGGTAGGTCTTGGTGCCGTCCATCACGTAGGGGACGGTCTTGGTGGCGGCGCCGAAGGCGACCGGGAGGAGGCCCGTCGCGAGGGGGTCGAGCGTGCCGCCATGGCCGGCCTTCTGCGCCTCGAACAGGCGCTTGACGCGGTTCACCACGTCGGTGCTGCCGATGCCGGAGGGCTTGTCCACGATCAGCCAGCCGTCGAGCGGGCGGCCCTTCGGCTTGCGGTTGGGACGGCGGTGGTGAGGCGCGCCGCCGCGGGGGTTGGGCATCTCATGCTCCGAGAGGGGATGCTTCGCGCGGCAGGGACGCCGGGCGATTTGCGAGCGGGTTTCCCCCACCCCGACCCTCCCCCGCAAGTGCGGGGGAGGGAGGTACGTCACGCCAGCGCGGCGGCGAAATCGGCGCTGGCCAGGTTCTTGTCCTTCGCCTCCACCTCCAGGTCGGTCCAGGCGAGGTGGGCGGCGGCCCAGGCGGCATGGGCGGGGTTCCAGAGGCGTGCGGAATGCGCGCGGAGGTCGCGGGCGCTGACGCCGGCGGCCAGCAGCGCGGCGCGGTCGGGCAGGCCCTCGCAGGGGGCGGCGGCGCAGACCTCCTCCTTCGGGGCGCTGACATGCGCCATCGGCCGCACCCCGCGCCAGGAGGCCGCGACGGCGGGGATGCGCGGGTCGTCGGGGTGGATGTATTCGCCGGTCGCGACCCAGTGGTGGTGCAGGTCCAGCACGATCGGCAGCGTCCCGGCGAGCGGCAGCAGGTCGTCCAGGCCGTAGGCGACCTCGTCGTTCTCGACCGTCAGCAGGTCGCGCGCGGCCTCCGACAGGTGGGCGAAGCCGGCGCGGAACGCCTCGATGCCGGGGGCGCGGGCGCCGCCATGGACGTTCACGAGCGTGCCGCGCGGATGCCATCCGCCGGCGAGGCCGAGCACCCGGAACAGCTCCGTGTGGTATTCGATCTCGTCCACGGAGCTGCGCAGCACGTCCTCCCGCGTGCTGGTCAGGACGCAGTACTGGCCGGGGTGGGTGGAGAGGCGGACATCGCCTGCCCGCGCCTGATCGCCGGCCGGCGGGAACAGCTCGGCGATCGTGTCGCGCACCGCCGGCTCGTCGTAGAGCGGGCGCGTTGCGGGGTGAGTGAAGCAGGGCCAGGCGTGGCTGGCGATACGCATGGCGCGCTGGCCGGGCGGCAGGGCTGCGGTGAGCGCGACCTGGCGGGACAGCGCGGCGGCGTTGTGGGCGATCAGCTCCAGCAGCTTCTCCACGCGCGGGACGTAGTCGAGGCGGAGCAGCGCCGCGACGGTCGTGTCGCGGAAGTTGAAGGCCTTGGCCTCCTTCTCCTTGAGCTCGGGCGTGAGCCAGGTGCAGACCCAGCCGATGCGCGGGTGCTGAAGGGCGGGCGGCAGCGTATCCATGCCGCGCCAACGCGGCGCGATGCGCGCGGTTACGCGAGGAGGGCGGCGGCCTCGGGCGAGACGGCAGTGCCCTCGAAGGCGCGGACGACCGTGACGGGGCCGAGGCGGGCGCCGTGCGCCATGTCCTCGGAGATCAGGGCGGTGCAGCCGGCGGCGCCGGCGGTGGCGAGGAGCATGGCGTCCCAGAACTGGAAGCGGCCGAGGGAGGCGGCTTCGGCCGCGATCGCGAGACCGTCCGCGCCGTGCGGAACGGCGTCGCCGAACAGCTTCGCCCAGGTCCGGAGAAGTCGCATCGCCTCGGCATACGGCACGCCCTTCTTCCGCAGCACGACCGTCAGGAACTCGCCGAGCGCCTGAACGGTGAGCACGCAATCCGTGCGCGCGGCCCGCTCGATGATGTCCTGCGCGGCCGGCGCCCTCGGGTCGCGCCGGTCCGCGGCATAGACCAGGACGTTCGCGTCGAGAGTCAGCCGCGCCAAGGCTTGTCCTGACGCTCGAGACGCTCGGCATAGACGTCCTCGCGGTCGAAGGTTCCGACGTCGAGCGGCCAGCCCCGCCGCAGGATGGCCATGCCTTCTTCTAGCGCCTCCTCCTGCTCCGGCGTCAGCACGCGCTTGCCGGCAGGCGCCGGCAGCGTCTCGCGCACCATGCGCACGACCGGCGCGCCGTCGCGGGTGATGATGAACTCCTCGCCGCGCTCCACGCGTTCGACGAGGCCGGGCAGGTCGTCCTGCGCTTCGCGCAGCGTCACGCGGTCCATCGGGATACCTCCGGGGCGGTATCTAGGTGAGGAGACGGGCGCGGTTCAATCCTCTTCCGGCGCGGGCTTCGCTTCCAGGTCGCGCTGCACCTCCGGGCGCTTGAGCACGGCGTCTATCTTCATCGCATAGTCCAGCGCGGTGTCGGGCTGGAAATGCAGGTCGGGGGCGAATTTCAGGCGCACCACATGCGCCACCTGGCGTTTGAGGAAGGGCGAGACGCGGCGGAGGCCGGCAAATTGCGCCTCGGTCAGGTCGCGGCCGAGGCCGCTCACGAAGGCGGTCATGTGCTTGAGGTCGGGGGAGGCGCGGACCTCCGTCACCGTCACGTGCAGGCCGTGCAGGTCGGGGTCGCGGAACTCCTCGCGCGCGAAGACGGCGGAGAGGGCGTGGCGGACTTCCTCGGCGACGCGGAGCTGGCGCTGGGAGGGGGCGGCGGCGTTGGATGCTTGCTTGCGGGCCATGGCGCGGGCGTCCTCCCACTGTGCGTCGCTGCGGTCAACGCCCGGCCAGCACTGCCGGCACGCCGCCTTCCATCAGCTTCGCGACCAGGCGGGCGTAGTCGTCGCGGGTGAGGGGGCCGTCCTCGCGGTGCCAGAGGTAGTGCCAGTTGAGCATGGCGAAGAAGCTCATCGTCAGGGGCTTCAGCAGGCGGGGGCCGACGGCCGGATGCGCCTCGGCGATCAGCGCGGCCGCCTCGGCGACCAGCGCGCGTTCCAGCGCCTTCAGCGCGTCCTGCCGCGCGGGCGGAAGCAGGGAGAGGCAGGCGATCTGCACGCGGTGCACGGCGTCGGCGTCGCGGTAGGCGTCGAGCAGCAGGAAGGCGAGGGTGGCCAGGCGCTCCCCCGCGGGGCCGCGCATGGCCGTGGCACCGCGGGCGATCTCGACCAGCTTCTGCAGGTGGCCGGCGAGCACGTCGAACAGCAGCTCCTCCTTGTCGCGCCAGTAGTGGAACAGCAGCGCCTTGGAGACGCCGGAGGCGGCGGCGATCATCGCCACCGAGGCGCGGTCGTAGCCGTGCTTCGCGAAGAGCTCCGCGGCCTGCTTCAGGATCGCGCCGCGCTTCTCGAAATGGTCGGCGGCGAGGGGGCGCGCCATCAGCCCTTCGGCCTGCGGTCAACGACGCGGCGCGCCTTGCCGACGCTGCGCTCGATCGCGCCGGGGTCGCGGATCTCCACCGCGGCGCTGACGCCGATCATCTCCTTCACGTGGTGCGCCAGCGCGCGGGCGGCGGCCTCGCGCTCGCCCGCGTCGGCGCCGGGCTCGGCCTCGACGGCGACGGTCATCGCGTCCAGCGCGCCGTCGCGGGTGAGGACCAGCTGGTAGTGGGGCGCGAGGCCGGGGACGCGCAGGATCTGCTCCTCCACCTGGGAGGGGAAGACGTTGACGCCGCGCAGGATGATCATGTCGTCGCTGCGGCCGGTGATGCGGCGCATGCGCCGGAAGGCCGGGCGCGCGGTGCCCGGCAGCAGCGCCGTCAGGTCGCGCGTGCGGTAGCGGATGACGGGCATGGCCTGCTTCGTCAGCGAGGTGAGGACGAGCTCGCCCGGCTCCCCGTCCGGCACGGGATCGCCGGTGTCGGGGTTGATGATCTCGGGGAGGAAGTGGTCCTCCCAGATGTGCGGGCCGTCCTTCGTCTCGACGCATTCGTTGGCGACGCCGGGGCCCATGACTTCGGAGAGGCCGTAGATGTCCACGGCGTGGAGGCCGAAGGCGTCCTCGATCGTCGCGCGCATCGCGTCGGTCCAGGGCTCGGCGCCGAAGATGCCGATCTTCAGGGATGTGCCGCGGGGGTCCACGCCCTGGCGGCGGAACTCGTCGAGGAGGGCCAGCATGTAGGAGGGCGTGACCATGATGATGTCGGGCTTGAAGTCGGTGATGAGCTGGACCTGGCGCTCGGTCATGCCGCCGGAGACCGGGACCACGGTGCAGCCCATCGCTTCCGCGCCGTAATGCGCGCCGAGGCCGCCGGTGAAGAGGCCGTAGCCATAGGCGACGTGGACGATCATGCCCGGCCTGCCGCCGGCGGCGCGGATGGAGCGGGCGACGAGGCTGCTCCAGGTGTCGAGGTCGGCTTTCGTATAGCCGACGACGGTGGGCTTGCCGGTGGTGCCGGAGGAGGCGTGGATGCGCGCGACCTCCTCGCGCGGCACGGCGAACATGCCGAAGGGGTAGTTGGCGCGGAGGTCGGCCTTCGTCGTGAAGGGGAATTTGCGGAGATCGGGGAGGTCGCGGAGATCGTCGGGGGTGACGCCGGCGGCGTCGAAGGCGCGGCGGTAATGCGCGACGTTGTCGTAGGCGTGGCGGAGCGTCCAGGCCAGGCGCTCGCGCTGCAGGCTGCGCAGGGCTTCGGGGGAGAGGCGCTCCACGGCGTCGAGTGTGGCGGGCGGCGGCGGGTCGGCCGGGCTGGTCATGGCGTGACCTCCACGAGATGTCCCTCGATCTCCCGCGACAGGCCGCGGAAGACGGCGACCGGGCGGCCCTCGGCGTCGGTCACCGACACGTCGGTGATGCCGCTGCGGCCGGCGCCGGCGGTGACGGTGGCGCGCGCGGTCAGCGTGTCGCCGCGATGCGCGGGGCGCAGGTAGGTGACGGTGTTGCTCTGCGCGACGGCGCGGCGGTTGAAGGAGTTGCAGGCGAAGGCGAAGGCGGAATCGGCGAGCGCGAAGATGAAGCCGCCGTGGCAGATGCCGTGGCCGTTCACCATGCGCGGCTCCACAATCATCGTCATCTCGCAGGCGCCGGGGGCGATGCGGGCGATGCGGATGCCGAGGCCCTGGGAAGCGTGGTCGTTGGCCCACATCGCGGCGGCGCAGGCCTCGGCGAGTTGCTGAGGTGTCACTCCGGCGCGCCTTCGAAGCGGGCGGGGCGCTTGGCGGCGAAGGCGGCGGTGCCCTCGGCATAGTCGGCGGAGCGGCCGAGGCCGGCCTGCACCTTCGCTTCAAGGGCGAGGGCCTCGTCGAGCGTGCCGCCCTCGGCCGCCTGCATCGCGCGCTTGATCGCGGCGAGGGCGCCGGCGGGCAGGCGGGCGAGCTTCGCGCAGAGGGCGTGCGCCTCGGGCAGCAGCGCGTCGGCCGGCACGGCGCGCCAGGCCATGCCGATGGCGACGGCATCCGCGCCGGAGAGGGTGTCGCCGAGCATGGCCAGCGCGCGCGCGCGGGCGGGGCCGACGAGGCGGGGCAGCATCCAGGTGGCGCCGGAATCCGGGATCAGGCCGATCCGCACGAAGGCCTGGGAGACCTTCGCATCCTCGGCGAGGAGCGTGATGTCGCAGGCGAGCGCGATGGAGGCGCCGGCGCCGGCGACCGCGCCATGGGCGGCGCAGACCACGGGCTTCGGCAGCGCGCGGATGGCGCGGATGGTGCGGTTCCAGCCGCGCTCGATCACCGCTTCGAGGTCCGCGTCGGGGCCGGTGAGGCCGGGCTCGGCGAGGTCCTGCCCGGCGCAGAAGCCGCGGCCGGCGCCGGTAAGCAGCACCGCCCGGCAGGCGGCATCGCGCGCGGCGTCGTCCAGCGCCGAGAGCAGGGCGGCGTGCAGCGCGGCGTCGAAGGCGTTGAGCCGCGCGGGGCGGTTGAGGGTGAGGACGCGGTACCCCGGCCGGTCCTCGATGAGCAGTGATGGGTCGCTCATGGTGTGCCCCTATTAATTGACCGCTTGGTCAGGTTATGGTTCGCTGTCGCCATCGTCAATCGGGAGAGTGTGCGTGGCGGGGTTCGCGGAGCGGCATCGGGGGACCTTGGACGCGGCGATGGCCGCGGTGCGGGAGCGGGGGTTCTTCTCGGCCTATCCGGAGACGCCGTCGGGCAAGATCTACGGGGAGACGGCGAAGGCCGACGCGGAGGCGGCATTCAAGGCGCTGCTGGGCAAGCCCTTCGAGGCGGGGGCGACGATCGGGGGCGAGCGGTCGCCCTGGGGGTTGGAGCTGGGCGTGACCTATGCGGCGCCGCATGTGGCGACGCTGGTGGCGCGGGCGGAGGCGGCGGCGGGCGCTTGGGCGGATGCGGCGCCCGACCTGCGCGCGGGCGTGTGCCTCGAGATCCTGCACAGGCTGAACCGCGACAGCTTCCTGATGGCGCAGGCGGTGACGCACACCACCGGCCAGGGCTGGGCGATGGCCTTCCAGGCGGGCGGGCCGCATGCGCAGGACCGCGGGCTGGAGGCGGTGGCCTATGCGATGGAGGAGATGTCCCGCGTGCCGGGCCGCGCGCGCTGGAGCAAGCCGGCGGGGAAGGAGACGCTCGTCCTCGACAAGACCTTCCGGGTCGTGCCGCGCGGGATCGGTCTCGTCATCGGCTGCGCGACCTTCCCGACCTGGAACGGCTATCCGGGCCTCTTCGCGAGCCTGGTCACGGGCAATGCGGTGATCGTGAAGCCGCACCCGGCGGCGATCCTGCCGCTGGCGCTGACGGTGCGCACCGCGCGCGCGGTGCTGGAGGAGGCGGGTTTTTCCGCCGATGTCGTGCAGCTCGCGCCCGATACGGCGGCGCGGCCGATCGCGGCGGAGCTGGCGACGCATCCGGCGATCGGCATCGTGGATTTCACGGGCGGGCCGGGCTTCGGGCGGTGGCTGCGGGCGAAGGTCGCGGACAAGGCGCTGCACACGGAGGAGGCGGGGATCAACCCGGTCGTGCTGCACTCCACGGCCGACTTCGCCGGGATGTGCCGCAACCTGGCCTTCTCGCTCGCCCTCTACAGCGGGCAGATGTGCACGGCGCCGCAGAACATCTTCGTGGGCGCCGAGGGGATGGAGACGGAGGCGGGGCGGAAGTCGTTCGACGAGGTGGGTGCGGGCATCGCGGCGGCGCTGGACGCGCTGCTGGCCGATCCGGCGCGCGCGGCGGGCGTGGCGGGGGCGATCCAGAACCCGGCGACGCTGGACCGCGTCGCGGCGGCGCGGGCGCTCGGGCGCTTGGTGCGGGACAGCGGGCCGATCCCGGGGCAGGAGGGCGCGCGGACGGCGACGCCGCTGCTGCTCGCGGTGGAGCACACGGCGCGGGACGCCTGGGGCGAGGAGCGCTTCGGGCCGATCGCCTTCCTGATCCGCTGCGCGGATGCGGATGCGGCGCTCGCGCTGGCCGCGGCGTCGGCGCGGGAGCGGGGGGCGATCACGGCGCTGGTGCATGCGACGGATGAAGGCTTCCTCGCGCGCGCCGAGGCGGCCTTCGCGCGGGCGGGGGTGGCGTTGAGCGAGAACCTGACGGGCGGCGTCTTCGTGAACCAGTCGGCGGCGTTCAGCGACTACCACGTGTCCGGTGCGAACCCCGCCGGCACGTCGTGCCTGACGGATGCGGCCTTCGTCGCGAACCGCTTCCACATCGCCATGGCGCGGCGGCCGGCGGCTGCGTAACGTCCATCACGATCAACAGGGCACAAGCAAACAGGGAGAGCCGGGAATGAGTATCGCTTCGATGATGCGGCGCGGCGTGCTGGCGCTGGGTGCGGCGGCGGCGGTGGCACTTCCCGCGCTGGCGCAGCGGGGGGAGCCGATCCGCGTCGGCGCGGTGCTGTCGGTGACCGGGCCGGCGAGCTTCCTGGGCGACCCGGAGGAGAAGACGCTCCGGCTCTACGTCAACCGCATCAACGCGGCGGGCGGGGTGGGTGGGCGCCAGATCCAGCTGACGATCTACGACGACGGCGGCGACGCGAATCGCGCGCGGACCTTCGCGACGCGGCTGGCGGAGGATGACCGCGTGGTGGCGATGGTCGGCGGGACCACCACGGGCACCACCATGGCGATGCGGCCGGTCTTCGAGGAGGCGCGGATCCCCTTCATTAGCCTGGCGGGCGGCATCGAGATCGTGGACCCGGTCTCGCCCTTCACCTTCAAGACCCCGCACACCGACCGCATGGCCTGCGAGAAGATCTTCGGGGAGATCCGCGCGCGCGGGATGTCGCGCGTGGCGATGATCTCCGGCACCGACGGGTTCGGGCAATCCATGCGCGGACAGTGCCAGCGCGTCGCCGGGCCGGCGGGGATCACCATCGTCGCGGACGAGCAGTACGGGCCGCGGGATTCCGACATGACGCCGCAGCTGACCCGCATCCGCAACGCGGCGGGGGTGGAGGCGGTGGTGAATGCCGGCTTCGGGCAGGGGCCGGCGATCGTCACGCGGGGCTACGCGCAGCTCGGCATGCGGCTGCCGCTGTATCAGAGCCACGGCGTGGCGAGCCGGGAGTTCATCAACCTGGCGACGCCCGCCGCGGCGGAAGGCGTGCGGCTGCCGGCGGCGGCGCTGCTGGTCGCCGAGCAGCTTCCCGCGAACGATCCGCAGCGGCAGGTGCTGGTGGACTACAAGACAGCGTTCGAGCGGGAGTTCAACCAGTCGGTCTCGACCTTCGGCGGGCATGCGTATGACGGGCTGATGATCCTGGCCGATGCGATCCGGCGGGCGGGGTCCACCGACGGCGTGCGGCTGCGGGACGCGATCCGCGGGACGCGGGGCTTCGTCGGCACGGGCGGTGTGGTGAACATGAGTGCGACGGATCACATGGGGCTGGATCTGAGCGCGTTCCGGATGGTGGAGATCCGGGGAGGGGAGTTCAGGTTGGTGGGGAATTGAGAGCGTGACGCGCGCCGTTCCCCCCACCCCGACCCTCCCCCGTAAACGGGGGAGGGAGAAGTGGCGGTGCGGGGGAGGGAGAGGTGGCGGCTGAGCTGCTGCAGTTCCTCGTCTCGGGGCTGACGGTCGGGGCGGTGTATGCGCTCGTCGCGCTGGGGTTCACGCTGATCTACAACGCGTCGGATGTCGTGAACTTCGCGCAGGGCGAGTTCGTGATGCTGGGCGGGATGGTGACGGTGTTCGCCGTGGCGGCGGGCATGCCGCTGCCGCTGGCGGCGGGGCTGGCGATCCTCGTGGCCGTCGTCGTGGGCCTGCTGCTGCACCGGCTGGCGATCGAGCCGGCGCGGGGGGCCTCCGCGGTCACGCTGATCATCATCACGATCGGCGCGTCCATCTTCCTGCGCGGCGTGGCGCAGATCGTGTTCGACAAGCGCTTCCACGGGCTGCCGGCCTTCAGCGGCAGCGAGCCGATCCCCGTGGCCGGCGCCGCGATCCTGCCGCAGAGCTTCTGGGTGCTGGGCGGCGCGATCCTGGTCTTCGTCGCGCTCTTCCTGTTCCTGGAACGCACGCTGCTGGGCAAGGCGGTGCTGGCGACGGCGGCGAACCGGCTGGCGGCGCGGCTGGTCGGCGTGGATACCGGCTTCGTCCTCGCGCTGTCCTTCGGGCTGTCGGCGGCGATCGGCGCCCTGGCCGGCATCCTGATCACGCCGATCACGCTGACGAGCTTCGACGTCGGCACGATCCTGGCGCTGAAGGGGTTCGCGGCGGCGATGCTGGGGGGCATGGGCAGCCCGCTCGGCGCGGTGGTGGGCGGGTTGCTGCTGGGGCTGCTGGAGAGCTTCTCGGCGGGGACGATCTCGAGCGCGTACAAGGACGCGGTGGCCTTCGTGGTGATCCTCGCGGTGCTGTTCGCGATGCCGCAGGGCCTGTTCGGGCGGCGGTCAGTGGAGCGCGTCTGACGTGTGGCTGAATTCACGCTGGGCGACTTTGCTGATCCTCGCGGCCGTCATCGCCACCATTCCCTGGTTCTTCCCCTCCGGCTTCTATTTCCGCGTGACCGCGCTGGTTTGGGTGACGGCGCTGGCGGCGGTGGGGTTGCAGGTGCTGATGGGCCAGGCGGGGCAGGTGAGCCTGGGGCATGCGGGGTTCGTGGGCATCGGGGCGTATGCAACGGCGCTGGGGCCGCGGTACCTCGGGCTCGACGTGCTGCTTTGCCTGCCGCTCGGCGCGGTGCTGGCCGCCGCGATCGCCTTCGTGGTGGGGCGGCCGATCCTGCGGCTGAAGGGGCACTACCTGGCGGTCGCGACGCTGGGCTTCGGGATGCTGGTGACGATGGTGCTCGTCAACGAGGTCGGCATCACGGGCGGGCCGGACGGGGTGCGCGTGCCGCGTGCCGAACTGCTGGGCTGGCGCATCCGCGGCGGCGAGACCTTCTACTGGATCACCGGCGTCGCGCTGCTGATCGGCGTCTGGATCGCGCTGAACCTGCAGGACAGCCCATCGGGCCGCGCGCTGGCGGCGCTGCACGACAGCGAAGTGGCGGCGCGGACCGTCGGCGTGGACGTCGCGCGGCACAAGCTGCGGGCCTTCGTGATCGCGGCGGTCTATGCGGCGGTGGCGGGCGGGCTGCTCGCGCTGCTGAACGGCTTCGTCACGCCGGATGCGGCGGGGTTCGTCGCCTCGGTCGAATACGTGACGATGGTGGTGATCGGCGGCCTGGCGAGCGTGCCGGGCGCGGTGGTCGGGGCCGCGCTGCTCGTGCTGCTGCCGCAGGCGCTGACCGCCTTCCACGACTACGAGCACGCGATCCTCGGCCTGCTGATCATGGTGTTCATGATCTTCCTGCGCTCCGGCATCGTGCCGGGGCTGGCCGGGCTGGTGCGGCGGCGCGCGGCATGAGCCGCGGCGAGGTGCTGCTGGAAGCGGAGGGGGTCGGCATCTCCTTCGGCGGGCTGCGCGCGCTGGACGGCGCGGGCTTTTCCGCGCGCGCGGGAGAGGTCACCGCGATCATCGGGCCGAACGGGGCGGGGAAGACGACGCTGTTCAACATCGTCTCCGGCCTCTACCGCGCCGGCGCCGGGCGCGTGGTGCTGGGCGGGGAGGATGTGACGAACGCGCCGCCGCATCGCCTGGCCGCGCACGGGATGTCGCGGACCTTCCAGAACCTGCAGGTGTTCTTCCGCATGACGGCGGCGGAGAACGTGATGGCCGGGCGCCACCTGCGGGAACGCTCCGGCCTGCTGGCCGACCTGTTCCGCCTGCCCGCCGCGCGGCGCGCCAACGCGGCGACGCGGGAGGCGGCGCTGGCGCTGCTGCACGAGGTGGGGTTGCGGGACGCGGCGGACACGCCGGCAGGCGCGCTGCCCTATGGCGCGCTGAAGCGGCTGGAGATCGCGCGCGCACTGGCGACGGGCCCGCGCGTGCTGCTGCTGGACGAGCCGGCGGCGGGCTGCAACCCCGTGGAGACGGAGGAGATTGACCGGCTGATCGCGGCCGTCGCGGCGCGCGGCGTCGCGGTGGTGCTGATCGAGCACGACATGAAGCTGGTGATGCGCGTCAGCCGGCACGTCGTGGTGCTGAACCAGGGGCGGATGCTGGCGGAGGGGACGCCGGCGGAAGTGCGCGGGAACCCGGAGGTGATCGCGGCCTATCTAGGGACGCATGGCGCGCGGGAGGGTCGCGCCGGGCAGGCGCGCGGGACGACGCATGCTTGAGGTGAGCGAACTTCGTTCGGCGTACGGGCGCATCCTCGCGCTGAAGGGTGTGTCGCTGCGCGCCAGCGCGGGGGAGATCACGGCGATCGTCGGCGGCAACGGCGCGGGGAAGACGACGCTGCTCCGTTGCCTGTCGGGCGTGCAGCCGGCGAGCGGCGGACGCGTGGCCTTCGACGGCGAGGACATCACGGGCTGGCCGCCGCACCGGCGCGTCGCGGCGGGCATCGCGCAGTCGCCGGAGGGGCGGCAGGTGTTCGGGCCCTTGAGCGTCGAGGACAACCTGCGGCTCGGCGCGTTCCGGCGCGGGCGGGCGGAAATGGCGGAGGGAATCGAGCGCGTCTTCGCGATGTTCCCGGTGCTGCGGGAGAAGCGGGCGCTGCCGGCGGCGGGGCTCTCGGGCGGGCAGCAGCAGATGCTGGCGATCGGGCGCGCGCTGATGTCGCGGCCGCGGCTGCTGCTGCTGGACGAGCCGAGCATGGGGCTGGCGCCGGTGCTGGTGGACGCGATCCTGGATGCCGTCGTGGCGCTGCGGGCGGCGGGCGTTATGGTGCTGCTGGTGGAGCAGAATGCGAGCGCGGCGCTGGCGATCGCGGACCGGGGATATGTGATCGAGACCGGGCGGATCGCCCATGAGGGGACGGGGGCGGCGCTGCTGCATGATCCGGCGGTGCGGGAGGCGTATCTGGGGGTGTAGCGGTGGTTGGGCGAGGCAACGCGGCTTCCCCCCACCCCGGTCCTCCCCCGCAAGTGGGGGAGGGAGTCAGACGGCCTTCCCCCTCCCCCGCTTGCGGGGGAGGGTCGGGGTGGGGGGAGACGCGCGACGCATCGCGATCGCTTCTATGATCCGCGCGACAACCCCGTCGGGGTTGTCCATCACCTCGTTGTTCCAGAACCGCAGCACCTGCCACCCTTCGCAGGCCATCGCGGCGTCACGCGCCGCATCCCGCGCGCCACCATGCTGCCCGCCGTCCAGCTCAATGACGAGCCGCAATTCAATGCACGCAAAGTCCGCGATGTATGGCGGGATTGCGTGCTGCCGGCGGAAGGTCACGCCAAGCGTGTCGCGGCGAAGCGCGCGCCAGAGGCGGCGTTCGACTTCGGTGGTATCGCGGCGGAGTCGGCGCGCCAGGTCGCGCAGGCCGTGTTCGCGCATGGCGGCGTCGCATTTCCCCCCACCCCAGCCCTCCCCCGTGAACGGGGGAGGGAGTCGTCGTCACCGCGCCATCTGGACGAGGCCGTGCTGCTCCCGCACGGCGTGGAATTTCAGCGCGGGGAAGTCTTCCTCGGCGCGCTTGCGGCGCCAGTCGCTCGTGAAGAGGGCGACGTGTTCGCCGTCGTGGTCTTCCGCGGTGTCGGAGCGATTCGTCGCCGCCCAGCGGTCGCGCTCGGCGCGGTCGCCGGTGATCCAGCGGAGGGATTGCCAGCGCGTGGCGTCGAAGCCGGCGGGGACGCCGTATTCGACCTTCAGGCGGGATTGCAGCACGTCGAGCTGGAGCTGGCCGACGACGCCGACGACCGGGGGCGAGCCGTCGAGCGGGCGGAAGACCTGGACGACGCCCTCCTCCGCGAGCTGGTCGAGGGCGGTGCGGAGCTTCTTGGCGAGCATCGGGTCCTCCAGCCGGACGTGGCGGAGGATCTCGGGGGCGAAGGAGGGGACGCCGCGAAAATTCACCTCCTCGCCCTCCGTCAGCGTGTCGCCGATGCGCAGCGTGCCGTGGTTGGCGATGCCGACGACGTCGCCGGGCCAGGCCTCCTCGGCGACCTGGCGTTCCTTGGCGAAGAAGAAGAGCGGGGCGTTGACCGGGACCTGCTTGCCGGTGCGAACCTGGCGCAGGCGCATGCCTTTCGTGAGGCGGCCGGAGCAGAGGCGGACGAAGGCGACGCGGTCGCGGTGGTTGGGGTCCATGTTGGCCTGGACCTTGAAGACGAAGCCGGTCAGGCGCGGCTCCTCCGGCTCGATCGCGCGGGGATCGGCGGGGCGGGCGCCGGGCGGGGGGGCGAAGCGGGACAGGCCTTCGAGGAGGTGGCCGACGCCGAAATCGCGGAGCGCGGAGCCGAAGAAGACCGGCGTGAGCGTGCCCTGCCTGAACGCGTCGAGGTCGAAGGCGTTGAGGCCGGCCTCGGCGAGGAGGACTTCCTCGTAGAGGGCGGTGGCACGCGCCGCGCCGACGATTCCGGCGATCCTCGGGTCGTCGGCGCCGGTGACGGCGATGCCCTCCTCCTCGGTGGCGTCCACGGGCATCAGGCGCCTGGCGAGCATGTCGTAGGTGCCCCAGAACTCGCTCGCGCGGCCGACGGGCCAGGCGACGGGGGCGGCGTCGAGTGCCAGCGTCTTCTCGATCTCGTCTATCAGCTCGAAGGGGTCGCGGGACTCGCGGTCCATCTTGTTGACGAAGGTGACGATGGGGATGTCGCGCAGGCGGCACACCTCGAACAGCTTGCGGGTCTGGCTCTCGATGCCCTTGGCGGCGTCGAGCACCATCACGGCGGCGTCCACGGCGGTCAGCGTGCGGTAGGTGTCCTCGGAGAAGTCCTCGTGGCCGGGCGTGTCGAGGAGGTTGAAGACGATGCCTGCGCGCTCGAAGGTCATCACGGAGGTGGCGACGGAGATGCCGCGGTCCTGCTCTATCTTCATCCAGTCCGAGCGCGTGCGCCGCGCATTGCCCTTGGCGCGCACGGCGCCGGCGAGCTGGATGGCGCCGCCCTTCAGGAGGAGCTTTTCGGTCAGCGTCGTCTTGCCGGCGTCGGGGTGGGCGATGATCGCGAAGGTGCGGCGGCGCGCGGCTTCCCGCGCGACGTCGTCGAGTACGGCGGTGTCGCTCATGATGGCGGGCATATAGCGCCTCATGGGCGCGGGATCATCCCCGCGTCAGCAGCCGCACCAGCCCATGCACGCCGCGCATGACGGGGGCGGGGTGGCCGAGGCGTGCGGCCATCTCCACCAGCGCACCGAGAATGGGGGCGAGTTCGAGGGGGCGGCCGGCTTCCAGGTCCTGGAGCATGGAGGTGCGGAAGGCGCCGATGCGGCGGGTGACGGCGATGCGAGCCTCGACGGGGCCGAGGGGGGCGAGGCCGAGGCGCTGACCGAGCGCGTCCATCTCCGCCATCATCGCCTCCGCCAGGCCGCGCACGCCGGGGTCGTCGAGCATGTCGGAGAGGGTGGCGCGGCAGAGCGCGCTGAGCGGGTTCATGTTCGAGTTGCCCCAGAGCTTGCGCCAGATCTCGTCGCGGATGGCCGGCACGGGCTCGGCGGGGATGGCGCCGGCGCGGAGCAGCGCGATGACGTCCTCGACGCGGGCGGTGGTGACGGGGCCGAGGGGGAGGCGGTCGGACTTGGCGAGGCGGATGACGCCCGGCGCCTCGACGCTGGCGGCGGCGTGGACGACGGCGGCGAGCAGGCGGTCGGCGGGGAGGGAAGCGGCCAGCGCGCCGCCGGGGTCCACGGCCTCCAGCGTCGCGTCGCGCAACGGGCCGTCGAGGCCCTGGAGGAAGAACCAGGGCACGCCGTTCTGGGCGGAGAGGATTCGGGTGTGCGGCGCGAGGGCGGCGCGGATGGTCGGCAGGGCCGCCGGCAGGTCGTGGCCCTTGAGGGCGAGGACGAGCAGGTCGGCGGGGGGCAGGTCGGCGGGGTGGTCGGCGGCGGGGAGGCGGTGCGTCTCCTCCGCCGTGCCGGTGCGGATCACCAGGCCCTGCCCGCGGAGGGCGGCGAGGGTGATGCCGCGGGCGAGGAGGGAGACGGCGGCGCCGCCGCGCGCGAAGCCGGCGGCGAGCCAGCCGCCGATGGCGCCGATGCCGAGGACCGTGACCTGCATCGCCCCCCTCTGCCGCAGCCGGCGGATCGCGGCAATGATGGCGGCGTCGGGCGAGGAGGGTGCGGTGGTTCGGCGGCGCGTGCTGGTCGGGTCGGTGCTGGCGACGCCGGCGGTGGCGCAGGCCCTGGCACAAACCCCCTGGCCGGCGCGGCCGGTGCGGCTGGTGGTGCCGTTCCCGCCGGGCGGCACCACGGACGTGCTGGCGCGTGCGCTGGCGGCGAAATGGGCCGAGGGGTGGGGCCAGGGGGTCGCCGTGGACAACCGCGGCGGGGGCGGCGGGGTGATCGGGGCTGAGGCGGTGTTCCGGGCGGCGCCGGACGGCTACACGCTGCTGCTCGGCAACAACCAGACGCAGGCGACGAACGGCGCGCTGATCCCGGGCCTGCCTTACGATCCGGCGGGATTCGCCGCGATCACGCTCGTCGCCCGCGCGCCGCATGCGCTGGTGGTGCCGGCGGCGTCCCCGGCGCGGACGGTCGGCGACCTGGTGGAGCTGGGGCGGCAGCCGGGGCGGGGGCTGTCCTATGCGTCGTCCTCGGCCGGGTCCTCGGCGCATCTGATGGGCGAGACCTTCGCGCGGCGGAACGGGATGAATGCGACGCATGTGCCGTATCGCGGCGCGGCGCCGGCGGCGGCCGACCTGGTCGCGGGGGTGGTGGATTTCATGATGGCGACCTGGGCGAGCGTCTCGGCGCTGGCGGCGGATGGCCGCGTGCGGGCGCTGGCGGTGGGCGGCGAGGCGCGCTTCCCGGACGCGCCGGAGGTGCCGACGCTGGGGGAGCTGGGCTACGGCTACGTCTCGGCCGATGCCTGGTTCGGCCTGTTCGCGCCGGCCGGCACGCCGATCGCCGTGCTGGACCGCGTGCATGCCGCGACCGAGGCGGCGCTGGCGGATGCGGCGATCCGCGGGCGGCTGGAGGCGGCCGGGTTCCGGATCGCGACGATGCCGCCGGCCGCCTTCGGGGCCTTCCATCGGGCGGAGGTCGCGCGCTGGGCGGCGCTGGTGCGGGAGGCCGGGGTGAGCCTCACGAACTGATGAGGGGGGTGGGTTGCGCGCGGGGCGGGTGTCTCCCCCTTCACGTTCCACGCCCCTTTCGCTACATGCCGCACCATGCAGGCCAAGAAGCTGTTCGATTTCAACGAGCGCAAGAACGCTGCCGAGGAGGCCCGGAAGGCCGCCGCGGAGAAGTTCGGCGCGATGAAGGCCCGCCTCGACGATCCCGAGGTGCAGAAGCGCATGGCCGAGCAGAAGGCCGTGGCCGAGGCCCGCGCGGCGCGCGAGGCGGAGAAGCGCGCGGTGAAGCTGGCGGCGCGCCAAGCCGAGGAGGCCGCGCGCCTGGCCGCGAAGCGCGAGGCGGAGCGGAAGGCGCAGGAGGAGCTGGCGAAGCGCCGTGCTGCCGAGATCGAGGCGGCGAATGCGGCGGCGCGGCGGGCTGCCGATCAGCGGAACCGGGCGGTGACGCTGGTGGCGGCGCACAAGGCGATGCAGGACGCGCGGAAGGCGCGGAAGCGCTGAGGGGCGTCCGCGTTCCCGGCTGAACCTTCGCGGGGCCGTTACAGCGTCGTGCCTGATCTCTGGATCAGGCACGACGCTGTAGGCTGTTGTCCGTAGAGCAGATTCACGCTTCCAGGCGGGTCCGCCTTCCAGCGATCTGCTCTAGTCCACCCGCAGCATCAGCATCTGCACTTCCTCGGGATCCACCTCTGCCAGGGCCTTGTCCGCGGCGGCGCAGAAGGCGTCGAAGGAGACCTGCACGACGGAGGGCAGCGGCTTCACGCTGTTCACCATCTCGAGCAGGCTGAAGGCGCGGGCCCAGCCCTGGGGCATATGCTCGAACAGGGTCTGCGTCGTGTTGATGCCGGACAGCACCGTGGAGCGGGCGGAATCGGCGATCTTGCCGTCGGACGGGCCGGGGTTCGGCGCCTTCTTGGCATTCGAGAAGAGCTGCTCCATCGTGACGTATTGCAGGCTCAACAGGGACGTGCCGGTGCCGCCCATGGCGCAGGCCATCACGACCGTCTCGGCGGAGGACACGATCTGCGGGAGCTTGACGAAGGCCTGGAAGACGGAGGCCGGCGCGGCGACGACGCCGAGGATGCCGCCCGCCATGTTCAGCGCGTGCTGGACGGGCGCGATCTCGCCCTTCCCGTATTTCGACTGCGACTCCGCCATGGATCCCACCGCGAGCACGCCGCCGGTGACGGGCAGGACGCCGTCGAAGAAGAGGCTGCCGGCATTGTTCTTGAGATAGCTGCTGAAGTCGGCGAAGGAGACGCGCGTCGGGTTCTGGAAGGCGGTGGTGAACTTGCCGCTCGCGTGCTGGATGCGGGAGGTGCCCCAGGACACGAAGCGGATGCTGAACACCTTCTGGAAGGCGGTCTTGAAGCCGGACATGAGGAGGTCTCCGGCGCCCTTGGGAGGCGGCGCCGGCGCAGGATAGGCACGCGGGGGTTGCGACCGCAATCGAAACGGGTGGTGCCTTGCGGCCGTGCCCGGATCGGGCCGCGACCGCGTCAGGGCTGCTTCGCCGTCGCCTCCAGCCGCGATGCGAGCGCCGGGCAGCAGGCGGTCATGGCGGGGCCTGGCGGCAATGCGAGATGGCTGCACGCGGCGAAGGCGCAGGCGAGGTTGGAGGAGAGGAGGGGCACGCCGAGGCGGTCCCGGGCCCACTCCATTGCGTCCAGGGTCGCCGCGCCGGTGCCGGAGACGAGGACGGCGCAGTCGGGCGGGGGTGCCAGGCGGGCGAGGCCGTCGGCGACCTCCTCGGGCGTCAGGTCGTAGGCGCGGAAGGTGTCGGAGAGCTTGACCGAGGTGACGAGGTCGAGGCCGGCGGCGGCCCAGTAGCGCTCGGCGCGCTCGGTGAGCCAGCCGGGGTAGGGCGAGACCATCAGCAGGCGGGTGAGGTTCAGCGCGGTGAAGGCTTCCGCGATGGCGCGGGAGGCGAGGATCACCTGCTTGCCGGCCGTCTCGGACAGACGATGCTGGAGGGCTGCGTCCTCGGCGGGCGGGAGGGCGTAGCTCGGGCCGGTGACGCCGACGATCACGAGGTCCAGCGGCAGGGCGCCGAAGGCGGCGAGGCCGGATTCGGCGGCGGCGAGGTAGGCGGCGTTGCGCTGTTCGAGGGTGGTGCCGGGCATGACGGGCAGGCGCGCAACGTGCAGCGCGGCGGTGCCGGGCAGCAGGTGGCGGAGCTCGGGCTCGACGGCGGGGTTGGCGCTGGGGGTGAGGAGGCCGATTCGGTGGGTGGGGTGCCAGTGGCGTGGGGGGTGGGAAGTCGGTGCTCTAGCGGCTTCCCCCCACCCCGACCCTCCCCAGCAAGCGGGGGAGGGAGAAGAGGGGGCGCCGGCCTGCGCGATGTCGAGCATGGAGTTCTCGCGGGCCCAGGCGTGGGCCGCGTCGCGGGTGAGGGCGGCCATGCGGGTGACCTCCTCGCCGGGCGCGGCGGCGACGCGGGCATCGGTGCGGGGGAGCAGGGCGTGGCGGGCGACGGCGAGGCGGGCGGTGGCCCAGTGGTCGAGCAGCGCGTCGTCGGCGCCGTGCAGCACGGCGTGCAGCGCCGCGGCGAGGGTCATCGCGTCGTGGATGCCGGCGTTCATGTTCATGCCGCCGCGCGTGTTGGTCTGGTGCGCGGCGTCGCCGGCGAGCAGCACCCGGCCGGTGCGGCAGGACAGCGCCATCGCCTTGCGGGCGCCGTACACGTCGCGGGAGGCGACCGGCATGTCGCGCAGCGCCGGCAGGAAGCGCGCGATGCGGGCCCGGGCGTAGTCCTCGGCGAGGGCGGCGTCGTCCGGGGTGTCGGGGGGCAGGCGGAAGACCAGGCGCCAGAGGCCGGGCATGCGGAGGAGGGAGAGCGAGCCGCGCGCGTCGTGCAGGTAGCCGACGCCGTCGAGGCCGGGGATGTGGTCGCGGAGGTCGAGCGGGGTCTGCACGCGGAGGACGCGGTGGGCGTAGTCGGCGGTCTCGGCGGGGATGCCGAGGAGGGCGCGCGTCGCGCCGGAGGCGCCGTCGCAGCCGACGGCGTAGCGGGCGGTGTGGGGGCCGGTGGGCGTGTGGGCGGTGACGGAGGTGGGGGTTTGGCTGAGCGCGTCGAGGGGGGTGTTGAAGTGGATCGTGGGCGGGGGTTCGCCCGTGGCTCCCCCACCCCGGCCCTCCCCCGCGGAGCGGGGGAGGGAGTCTGCCAGCGCTTGCGTCAGGTGGTGCTGTTCGCGGTGCCAGCGGAAGGGGAAGGGGGTGTCGGCGCGGAGGATGCCGAGGTCGAGGGTCGCGGTCTCGCCGGTGTCCACGCGGCGCCAGAGGATGCGGTCCACCTGCACGCCGCCGGGGCGGAGCGCGGCGAAGACGCCGAGTTCGTCGAGCGCTTCGAGCGTGGGCGGGTGGAAGGTGGAGGCGCGGGAGGCCTGGGAGAGCGCGTCGCGCCGCTCCAGCACGCGCACGGCGACCCCGCGGCGGTGCAGCGCGAGGGCGAGCGTCAGGCCGACCGGGCCGGCGCCGATGACGAGGACGTCCGCGTCGGTGGGGGCGTTCACTCGGCGCGGGCGCCGGAGCGGGTGACGGCGTCGCGCCAGGTGGCGCGTTCGCGGGCCATGAGAGGGATGAGCTCGGCGCGGGACGCGGGCATGGCGTCCGCCTCGCGTGCGGCCAGCACCGCGGTCCAGGCGGGGCTGTCGAGCACGGCGCGGAAGGCGGCTTCGAGGGCGGCGAGGGTGGGTTCCGGCACGTTGCTGCCCGCGAAGACGCCGTACCACGGGCTGGCGTCGAAGCCGGGCAGGGTCTCGGCGATTGCGGGGATGTCGGGCATGGCGCGGAAGCGCGCGGCGCTCGTCACGGCGATGGCGCGCAGCGCGCCGGCGCGCACCTGGGGGGCGGAGGTGGCGAGGCCGTCGAGGGCCACGGGGATCGTGCCGGCGATCATGTCCGTCAGCAGCGGGGCGCTGCCGCGGTAGGGGACATGCGTCATCTCCACGCCGGCGGCGGCGCGGAACAGCTCCATCGAGAGATGCGTGAAGGAGCCGACGCCGTTGGAGCCGTAGGCGAGGCCGCCGGGTGCCGCGCGGATGCGCGCGATCAGCGTCGGCACGTCCCGCACCTCGGGCAGCGCGCGGGGCGAGACGACGAGGAGGTTGGGCTGGCTCGCGAGCATGGCGAGCGGCGTGAAGTCCGCGTCCGGGTCGTAGGGGAGGCGCGGGTAGAGCGCCTTGTTGATGGCGATGATGCCCTGCGTCGCGACGAGCAGCACGTGGCCATCCGGGGCCGCACGCGCGACGGCCTCGGCGGCGAGGTTGCCGCCGGCGCCGGCGCGGTTCTCGACGATCACGGGCTGGCCGAGGCGGGGCTGCAGCTGCTCGGCGGCGGCGCGGGCGAGGATGTCGGTGAGGCCGCCGGGCGCGAAGGGGAGGACGAGGCGAAGCGGGCGCGTGGGCTGCCACGGCTGCGCGTGTGCGATTGCGGGAAGCGCGAGCGCGGCGAGGAGGGCGCGGCGCCTCACCGGGCGTAATCCGGTTCCTCGCGATCGAGGACTCGGCGCCAGGCGTCGAGGTGGAGGCGCGCGTCGTAGCGGTCTCCCCAGGGGCCGGTGTGGTGGCGGCGGAGGCGGTCGGGGAGGGTGTGCATCGGCTGGCCGGTGCCCATCGCGGTCATCTGGTACATCGCGGTGCGCTCGGCGATGAAGCACTCGTCGAAGGCGTCGTGTACGTGCGGGCCGACGACGGTGACGCCGTGGCCGCGCATCACCATGACGGACTTCTCGCCGAGGCAGCGCGCGATGCGGTCGCCTTCCTCGTCGTGGTGCACGGGCTCGTCGCCTTCGTGGTCGTAGACGACGCGGTCGTTGAGGGCGAGGTTGTTGTGGTGGGAGAGGTGGAGCTCGGCGTCGCGCAGCAGGGAGAGCGCGGTGAGCCAGCGCGGATGGACGTGGATGATGCAGGCGGCGCCCGGATTCGCCAGGTGGATGCGGGCGTGGATGTGGAAGGCGACCTTGCGGAGCTCGCCCGTCCCACGCAGCACCACCCCGTCCAGGTCGCAGACGATGAGGTCGGACGCCTTCAGTTCCTGGAAGAGGTAGCCGCGGGGATTGATGAGGAAGCGCGGTTCCGGCTCGTCGGGGAGCATGAGGGAGTTGTGGTTGCCGATCTGCTCGTTCCAGCCCTCCCGCGCGGCGACGCGGAAGACGGCGGCCATGTCGCGGCGGAGTTCCCACTCGCGGTCTTCCGCGGCGCTGTTCGTGCGGGATTCGATGATGGCGGACATGGGCTTCCTCCTCGGGCTGGACGCTACAGGTCGCGGGCGATGACGGCTACCGGGTCTCCGGCGCGGATGCGGCCGGCGTGGCGGGTGCACCAGAGCGTGCCGGCGGCGCGGTAGGGCAGCGCGATCGCGGGCGCGAGCGGGTCCTCGGTGCGGTGGAGGAGGCCGGCTTGCGTGTCGGCGCGGGTTTCGGCGCCGAGGGTGTCGTGCGCTTCCCAGATGCCGTCGCAGGGGGCGAAGACGTAGTGCGTGAGGTCCGGGACGGTCATGCGGCGGGGCATGCCGCCCTCGGGCGCGCCTTCGAGCACGCCGGCGTGGCGGAGCACGTTGCGGACACCGCGCTTCGTGATGGCGAGCGCGGCCGGGTCGAGGCGGCCGCCGCCGCCGAGTTCGGAGGAGAGGGCGACGACTCCGCGGCGCTCGGCGGCGGCGAGCAGGGTGGGGCCGGCATTGACCTCCCGCAGCAGGAGCGTGACGGGGGCGGCGAAGGCGTCGGCCATGGCAAGGGTCTTCGCCTGCAGTGCCGGGTCTTCGAGCACGTGGCCCACCGCACTGGGAAGGATGTCCATGCCGGTGCCGCCGCTGTGCAGGTCCATCTGGTGGTCGCAGATCGGGAGGAGGACGCTGTCCACGTAGTGCGCGAGGGAGAGGGCGAAGCCGCCGAAGGGGTCGCCGGGAAAGCAGCGGTTGAAGTCGCGGCCGTCGAGCGGCGAGAGGCGTTTTCCGGCGACGCAGGCGGGATAATGCATGGCGGGCACGAGGATGACGCGGCCCTGCACCTGCGCGGGGTCCAGGTTGCGGGCGAGGTCCAGCAGCGCGACCTGGCCCTCGTATTCGTCGCCGTGGTTGCCGGCGGTGAGCAGCACGGTCGGGCCGGTGCCGCCCGCGATGACGACCACGGGGACGGCGACCGTGCCCCAGCCGCTGTCGTCGCGGGATTGCGGCACGCGGAGCACGCCGGCGTGGCGGCCCTGCGCGGCGAAATCCACCTCGGCGACGACGGGGCTGGATGACATGGACGGAGCTTCCGGATTGTCGTGCGCGGCGGACGAAGCGTAGCATCGCCCCGGGAGAAGGGGAGGCGGCCATGCTGACGCGACGGGATCTCGGTCTTGCGGCGGGGGCGGCGGCGCTCGCCCGGCCGGCCTTCGCGCAAGGGGCGCGCGGGGCGGTGGTGATGGCGCAGCAGGCGCAGCCGCCGAGCCTGGATGCGCAGGTGACGACGGCGCAGGCGAGCCGGAACATCAACCTGCATGTGTACGAGACGCTGTTCGCACGGGATGAGGCGGGCAATCCGCAGCCCGATCTCGCCGAAGGCGTGGATGTTTCCGCGGATGGGCTGACGTACCGCTTCGCGCTGCGGGACGCGCGGTTCCACAATGGGAAGGCGATGACGAGCGCGGATGTGCGCGCTTCGCTGACCCGCTACGGGCGGGTCGGCGGCAGCGCGTTCATCATGCAGCCGGTGGACGCGATCGAGACGCCGGATGCCCGCACGGTGGTGGTGCGGCTGAAGCAGCCGAGCCCGGGGTTCGTCGCGGGCATCAGCTCTCCGCGTGCGCCCTGCGCGATCATCCCGGAGGAGGAGGCAGGGAAGGAGGCGAACCGGATCGAGGTGATCGGCACCGGGCCCTACCGCTTCGTCGAGTACCGGCCGGACAGCCATGTGCGGCTGAGCCGTTTTGCGGAGTACGTGCAGAACACGCGCTATCCGGGGATGGACGGGTTCGCGGGGCGGAAGGTCGCGAACATTGCGGACATCACCATCCGCTTCGTGCCGGAAGCGGGGGCGCGCACGGCGGGCTTGCAGACCGGCGAGATGCAGATCCTGGAGGCCATCGCGGTGCCGGCGGCGGGTCGGCTGCGGGGCGACCGGAACCTGCAGATGCACGAGATGATGCCGTGGTCCTTCCAGACGCTGATGCTGAACCACGCGATGGCGCCGATGGACAACCCGGTGTTCCGGCGCGCGATGCAGGCGGCGCTCGACCTGGAGGAGATCATGGCGATCTCGACGGACGGGCTGTACCGCATGGCGCATGGCTGGCAGCATCCGGGGACGACGTATTTCGCCGGCGACGTGGGACGCCCGCTGTACAACGTGAACAGCAGGGATCGCGCGCGGGCGCTGCTGCGGGAGGCGGGATACCGGGGCGAGGAGATCATCCTGCTCGGGGATTCCAGCTTCTCGAACCACCAGGCGACGGTCGTGACGGCGACGGAGCAGCTGCGCGCGGTGGGGATCAACGTGCGGACGGTGGTGACGGACTGGCCGACGGCATTCAGCCAGCGCACGCAGCGCACGGGCTGGCATGCCTGGGCCCTGATGCTGGGCATCGAGCCGTATGAGGGGCCGTACGGCGTGGTGGGCTTCTTCAGCGGGCACCAGCCAGTGCAGCATGTGCGCGACGACGCGATCGAGGATGCGCAGCGGCGGCTGACGACGAGCCTCTCGGAAGCGGACCGCAAGCGGGCCGTGAGCGATTTCCAGGCGCGGATGTACGACCAGGCCATCGCGATCAAGTGCGGGGATGTGGGGATCGTGCAGGCGACGCGGGCGAATGTACGGGACTACAAGCCGTATCGCATCCCGCGGATGTGGGGGATCTCGCTGGCGTAGCGCGTGCTGCGCTACGCCGCGCGGCGGCTGCTGGCCGCGCTGCCGGTGCTGCTGATCGTCTCGGCGCTGTCCTTCGGGATCGTGTGGGTGGTGCCGGGGGACGCGGCGGCGGAGATGGCGGGGCCGACGGCGACGGCGGAGGAGCTGGCGCGGCTGCGGGAGCGGCTGGGGCTGACGCGGCCCTGGCATGAACAGATCGTCGGCTGGTACGGGGCGCTGCTGCGGGGCGACCTCGGCGAGAGCATCCTGCTGCGGCAGGGCGTGGCGGCGGCGATCGTCGAACGCCTGCCGGTGACGCTGTCGCTGACGTTCCTGGCGCTGTTCATCGCGCTGGCCTGCGGCACGGCGCTCGGCGTGCTGGCGGCGGTGCGGGCGGGGCGGGGCGCGGACCGGGCGGCGATGAGCATGGCGCTGATCGGGTTCTCGATCCCGGATTTCTGGCTGGGGCTGGTCTTCGTCTATCTCTTCGCCGTCGTGCTGGGATGGCTGCCGAGCGGCGGCTACGTGCCGTTCGCGCAGGATCCGGCCGGGTGGGCGAGGAGCATGGCGCTGCCGGCGGCGACGCTGGCGCTCGGGCAGGTCGGGCTGTTCGCGCGGATGACGCGGGCGGCGATGCTGGAGGTGCTGCGGCAGGACTACGTGCGGACGGCGCGGGCGAAGGGAATGCCGGGCTGGATCGTGGTGGGCAAGCACGCGCTGCGCAACGCGCTGATCCCCGTGGTGACGGTGGCCGGCATCGCGGCCGGCGTGCTGCTGGGCGGCGCGGTGGTGATCGAGAGCGTGTTCAGCCTGCCTGGCGTCGGGCGGCTGATCGTGGGGGCGATCCAGCGGCGGGACTATCCGGTGATCCAGGGCGGGCTGCTGCTGACGGCGACGATCTTCGTGGTGGTGAACCTGCTCGTTGACCTGCTGTACGCGGCGCTCGATCCGCGCATCCGGCATGGCGCGCGCTGAGCCGGGCGCGCTGGCGCGGCTGCTGGCGCATCCGTCCTTCCGGTGGGGCGCGGTGCTGTTCGGGGCGGTGGCGCTGTGCGGGCTGCTGGCCGCGTGGATCGCGCCCTTCGACCCGCTGCGCAACAACTTCCGCACGCGCTTCCTGGCGCCGAACGAGACCTTCTGGTTCGGGACGGACCGGTTCGGGCGCGACATCCTCTCGCGCACGCTGCACGGGATCGGCGTGTCCCTGCGGATCGGGCTGGCGGTGGCGCTGGCGACCGCGCTGGCCGGCGGCGCGATCGGGGCGGTGGCGGGCTTCGTGCGGCGCGCGGACGGGCCGCTGATGCGGGTGATGGATGCGCTGATGGCCTTTCCCGCGGTGCTGCTGGCGATCGCGCTGGCCGCGGCGCTCGGGCCTTCGGAGCTGAACGTCGTCGCCGCGCTCTCCATCGCCTATGTCCCGCGCACGGCGCGGGTGATGCGGGCGGGCGTGCTGGTGGTGCGGGAATTCCCCTTCGTGGAGGGCGCGCAGGCGATCGGCGCCTCGCCGATGCGCGTGCTGGCGCGGCACGTGCTGCCGAACGCGGCGGCACCACTGGTGGTGCAGCAGACCTACGTCTTCGCGCTGGCGGTCCTGGCGGAGGCGGTGCTGTCGTTCCTCGGCGTCGGGCCGCCGCCGCCGACGCCGACGCTGGGGGGCATCATCGCGGAGGGGCGGGACTACATCCAGGAGGCGCCGTGGATCTCGCTGGCGCCGGGCGTGGTGATCGCCGTCGTCGTGCTCGGGCTGAACCTGATGGGGGACGGGCTGCGCGATGCGCTCGACCCGCGGCTGCGGGCGGCGGTGCGATGACGCTGCTGGCGGTGCGCGGGCTGTCGGTCGGCTTCGGGGCGGTGCGGGTGCTGGAGAACGTCTCGTTCGAGCTCGCGGAAGGCGAGGTGCTCGGCCTGGTGGGCGAGAGCGGCAGCGGGAAATCCATGACGGCGCTGGCGGTGATGGGCCTGCTGCCGGAAGGCGGGCGCGTGGCCGGCGGGGGCGTGGCGCTAGAAGGGCGCGAGCTGACGACGCTGCCGGACCGCGACATGGCGCGGCTGCGGGGGGCGCGGATGGCGATGATCTTCCAGGAGCCGATGAGCTCGCTCAACCCCGTGCTGACGGTCGGCGAGCAGGTGGCGGAGGTGCTGCGGCGGCATCGCGGGATGGACCGCCGCGCGGCGCATCGCGAGGCGGTGGCGCTGCTGAAGCTGGTCGAGATCGCGGCGGCGGAGCGGCGCGTGGAGGAATACCCGCACCAGCTCTCGGGCGGGATGCGGCAGCGGGCGATGATCGCCATCGCGCTGGCGTGCCGGCCGAAGCTGCTCATCGCCGACGAGCCGACGACGGCGCTGGACGCGACGGTGCAGGCCGGCATCCTCGACCTGCTGCGCGGGCTGCGGCGGGAGATGGGGATGGCGGTGCTGCTGATCACGCACGACCTGGGCGTCGTGTCGGAGATCTGCGAGCGCGTGGTGGTGATGTATGCCGGGCGCGTGGCGGAGAGCGGACCGGCGGAGGCGCTGCTGGCGCGGCCGGCGCATCCCTATGCGCGCGCGCTGCTGGCGGCGATCCCTCGGCTGGAGGGCCCGATCGGCGCGCTGCCGGCGATCGGCGGCGTGGTGCCCGCGCCGCATGCGTTCCCGCCGGGCTGCCGCTTCGCGCCGCGCTGCGCCTACGCGATGCCGGCATGCGAAGCCGCACCGCCGGCGTTGCGCCGCGTGGCTGCGACGGAAGCCGCGTGCATCCGCGCGGAGGAGATCGCGTGACGGCGCTGGTGCGGGGGACCGCCCTGCGGAAGGTGTTCGCCGGCGGGGTGAGGGCGGTGGACGGCGTGGATGTCGCGATCGGCGCGGGCGAGACGCTCGGGCTGGTGGGGGAGAGCGGCTGCGGCAAGTCCACGCTCGCGCGCGTGCTGATCCGGCTGCTGGAGCCGGATGGCGGGACGCTGTCGTTCCGCGACGCCGACATCACGCATCTGCCGGGCGGCGCGATGCGGGCGTTGCGGCGGGACATGGGGATCGTGTTCCAGGACCCGTTCGGCAGCCTGAACCCGCGCATGACGGTCGCCGCGCTGATCGAGGAGCCGCTGCGCGTGCACGGGATCGGGGATCGGGCGTCGCGCCGCGCGCGCGTGTCGGAGCTGCTGGGGCTGGTGGGGCTGCGGAGCGAGCATGCGGCGCGCTACCCGCACGAGTTCAGCGGCGGGCAGCGGCAGCGCATCGCGATCGCGCGCGCGCTGGCGACGGCGCCGGCCTTCCTGGTCTGCGACGAGCCGACGAGCGCGCTGGATGTCTCGATCCAGGCGCAGGTGCTGAACCTGCTGCGGGAGTTGCAGGAACGCCTGGGGCTGGCGTGCCTCTTCGTCAGCCACAACCTGGCGGCGGTGCGTCACATGGCGCCGCGCGTGGCGGTGATGTACCTCGGGCGAGTGGTCGAGGAAGCTCCGCGTGAGGCGCTGTTTCGCGCGCCGGCGCATCCCTACACCCAGGCATTGTTGTCGGCGGCGGCGGAGCCGGGCGGGGCGCGGCGGGAGAGGATCGTGCTGAAGGGGGAGGTGCCGAGCCCGGCCGATCCGCCGAGCGGGTGCAGGTTCCGGACGCGGTGCTTCCGGGCGCAGGCCCGGTGTGCGAAGGACGAGCCGGCCTTGCGGGGGGTGGGGCCGGGGCAGTCGGTGGCGTGCCACGACCCGGGGTGAGCGGTGCGCCGCGTCGCATGCCGACAACCCGTCCCGCTTGTTGCAACCGAAACGCATTTCGGCATGTCTCCGCATTCGTGACGATTTGCACATCTTTAGATTATACATTTCTGGGCGTTGTTGGTAACATTCCGGTTGGACATCCTGCAGGGTTCGAGTGGCGGTCATCGCATCACAGACGGGTTGTGAAACCCGCGAGATACGGGAGGTGTGGCGCCGGACAGCGGTGCCGGCCGGCCTGGTCTCGGAGCCGCGCGCCCTGCCCGAATCCTGCGCCTGGATGGATGCGGCGGTTCCCGGCCCGGTGCCGCCTGCCGCGGCAGATGCCGATCCCCATGCACAGGACCATTGGTACCGGTGCGACCTGCCGCCCGCCGACGATGATGGATCAGTTGCGCGGCTGGAATGCCGGGGTCTGGCCACCTTTGCCGAGATCTGGCTCGACGGGAGCCTCGCCGCGCGCGGGGCCAATGCCTTTCGCCCGGTCCATGCCCCCATACCTCCCGGTGGCCCGTGCCGGGTCGAATTGTGCTTTCGCGCGCTGCGGCCGCATCTGGGGGGCCGCGGCGCGGGGCGCAGCCCGAGATGGCGCGGCAGGCTGGCCGCGAGCGAGGCACTGCGCCGCATCCGCGCGCCCCTGCTGGACCACATGCCGGGCTGGGCGCCGACGACGCCGCAGGTCGGTCCCTTGCGCCCGGTCCTGCTGCACCGGGAGCCCGCATCAGGTCTGCTCGTGCGCCACGCCTCGCTCCGCGCGACGCTCGACGAGGACGGCACCGGCCACATCGCGCTACGCCTGACCGGCCGCGATCTCGCCGGCCACCCCGGCACGCTCGCCGCGGCCGGCCGCAGCGCGCCGCTGCGCACCGAAGGCGAGGCGCTCGTCGCGACCCTGCGCCTGCCGGACCCGCCGCTCTGGTGGCCGCACACGCATGGCGAACCCGCCCTGGTCGCGGTCGCCGCCGAGGTCGCGGGCCGGCGGATCGGGCTCGGCGGGGTCGGTTTCCGGCGCATCGCCCGCCGGCCCTCCCCCGACGGCTTCGGCCTGGTCGTGAACGGCGTGCCGGTATTCTGCCGCGGCGCGATCTGGGCGGGCCCGGCCGACGATCCGCTGCCGGCGCTCCGCCGCGCCCGGGACGCCGGCATGAACATCGTTCGCGTGCCCGGCTTCGTGCCGTACCAGGCACCCGCCTTCCATGCCGCCTGCGACGCGCTCGGGCTGATGGTCTGGCAGGATTTCGGCTTCGCGCGCTTCGACTATCCCGCCGATCCCGACTTCCTGGCCGAAGCGCGCGCCGAGGCGCGTGCCGTGCTGGACGCGCTGGAGGCCAGCCCGTCGCTGGCCGTGCTGTGCGGTGGGGCGGAGGTGGCGCAGGCCGCCGCCATGGCAGGCCGCCCGCCCGCCGAATGGACCTCGCCCCTGTTCGAGGAGGTGCTCGCCGCCGAGGCCGCGGCGTTCCGCCCGGACGTTCCCTATGTGCCGCACGCCCCGCTCGGCGAGGAAGGTGGCGGGCTGCCGCACGCCGCCTCGGCGCCGGTCGCGCACTACTTCGGCGTCGGCGGCTATCTCCGGCCGCCGGAGGACCTGCGGACGGCCGGCGTGCGCTTCGCGGCCGAGTGCCTCGCCTTCGCCAACCCGCCCGACCCCGCCTCCTGCCGGGCCGTCTCCGCCATGCCGGGCGCCGACCCGCGCTGGCGCGCCGGCATCCCCCGCGACCTCGGCGCCGCCTGGGACTTCGAGGATGTGCGCGACCACTATGTCGGGACGCTGTTCGGCCTCTCGCCCGCCGCGCTGCGGCGCGACGACCCCGACGCGTGGCTCGCGCATGGCCGCGCCGCCGTCGCGTTGCTGATCGAGGACGCCTTCGCCACCTGGCGCACCGACGGGCGCTGCGCCGGCGCCGTCGTGCTGATGCTGCAGGACCTGCTGCCCGGCGCGGGCTGGGGCGTCGTCGGGCATGACGGCCGGCCGAAATCGGCCTGGCACGCGATGCGCCGCACCTGCCGCCCGCGCCAGGTCGTCCTCCGCGACGAGGGCCAGAACGGCGTGGTGCTGCACGTGGTCAACGAGGCGGCGGCGCCGCTGCGCGCGCGCCTCGCCCTGCGCGGATTGCTGCCGGACGGCGCCACGGTGGAGCCGCTCGGCGAGGCGATGCTCGACCTCGCCCCGCGCGAGCGGCGCGCGCTGCCGGCCCATATGCTCGCCGGCGGCCGCTGGCGGGATCTCGGCCACGCCTGGCGCTTCGGCCCGCCGGGGTTCGTCGCGCTCGGCGCGACGCTGGAGGAGGCGGAGAGCGGCACGATCCTGTCGGAGGCCACCCGCTTTCCCGCCGGCCCGCGCCTGCCGGCGACCGATCCCGGCCTGGCGGCACGGCTCGACCGCGTGGGGGAGGGCTGGCGGCTGTCGCTGACCGCCGCGCGCTTCGCGCAGTTCGTCCAGGTGGATGACGACGGCTTCGTCGCGGAGGAGGACCACTTCCACCTCTGGCCCGGCGAGACGCGAGGCATCGCGCTGCATCCCGCCCGGGCCGGCACTGCCGCCCCGGCCGGCATGGTGTCCGCGCTGAACGGCGCGCGCGGCGCCGCGGCGCACTACGCGGCCGCCGCATGATCCCCGTCGTCATCCCGTGCGCGGCGGGCGCGATGTTCGCGGCCTATCACCCGGCCGCAGGCGCGGCGGTGCTCGTCTGCCCGCCATTCGGCTCGGAGGCGCTGATCACCGCGCGGCTCTGGCGGGACCTGGCGATTGCGCTGGCCGGGCGCGGCGTCGCCGTGCTTCGCCCGGACCTGCCGGGAACCGGGGACTCCGCCGGCGACGCCCACGATCCCGGCCGCATCGCGGCCTGGCGCGCCGGCCTGGACGCCTGCTTGGCTTGGCTTGCGATGCGGCATGGCGGGCGCGTCGCCCTGCTCGGCCACCGCCTCGGCGCATTGCTGGCTCTCGATGCGGTCGCGCGCGGCGCCGCGACGGAGCGCCTGGTGCTGCTCGATCCGCCGGCTTCGGGCAAGGCGGTCGAGCGCGGCCTTCGCGGGCGGTCCCGGTTTGAGGGCTACGGCACGCCGCCGGAGGGGCCGGGCTTCATCCAGGCCTGGGGCACGCCGATCGCCGATGAGACGCTCGCCGGCCTCGCCGGAATCGCGCCCGCGCTGCCGGACTGCGCCCTGCCGCCAACCCTCTTCGTGTTCGAGGAAACGCAGCGCGACGCCTCGCCCTGGCCCGCACGCTTCCGCGCCGCGGGTGCCGAAGTCGCGATCACCCCGTTCCAGGGCTACCAGAACGTGGATCGCCTGTTCCCGCTTGCTTCGGCGCCGCCCACGGGCATGCTGGCCCGCATCGCGGACTTCCTGGCCGATCGGGCTGGCTCGACCGGCAGCGTACCAGTCCCGGCCGATGCCCGCCCCGCCCTCCTCGCCTCGACGGATTGGCGGGAGAGCCCGCTGCACTTCGGGCGGGGCGGAGGGCTTTTCGGGATCCTGTGCCGCCCCGCCCAGCCCGAAGCCGGCGGCCCCGCCGTCGTGCTGCCTTCGACCGCCGCACTGCCCCGCAGCAATTTCGGGCGGATGTGGGCGATCCTCGCCCGCCGCCTGGCCGCGCGCGGCATCACATCGCTCCGCTTCGACATCGCCGGCGTCGGCGAGAGCGACGGCGAACTCGGCCCGGATCCCCTCGCGGATACCTACCGACGCGAGCGCGAGGATGACCTGCGCACCGCGGTTGACGCGTTGCAGGAGTTGGGCTTCCCGCGGGCGGTCGCCGTGGCGCATTGCTCCGGCGCCTATACCGCCCTTCAGGCAGCGGGCGGCGACGCGCGGCTGGTCGGCGTGTGCGCCGGCAACCCGCAATTCCTGAACTGCCAGAAGGTCCTGACCACCGCCGCGCTGCTCCGGCCTGCCGGGGCAACGCCGGCTCCCGCCCCGGCCGCCGCGGCGCCGCCAGCGGAGTCGGCGCGCCCCGGGCTGCGGCATGCGCTGCGCCTTCGCGCCCGGCGCGCCTGCCCCGATGTGGTCCGCAACGTATTGCGCCGGTTCGGCGAGGAGGAACGGGCCAGCCGGGCGCATCTTCGCCGCGTGCTGAAGCGCGGATGCGCGCTGCACATCGTCTTCGCGACGGAGGATTTCGGCTACCAGCGCCTGCTTCGCGCCTATGGCGATGCGCGGCGTCTGCCGCCTGGCCTCACCGTGACCGGAATCGAGAAGGCCGACCACGGTTTCCATGCCGGTGCGCACCGCGCTACCTTCCTCGATGACGCCAACGCCTTCGTCCTGCGCCTCGCCGGCACGCAACGCGCGTGCGCGCCCTTCGCCATGGCCCTGCTGGAGACTGCCGCATGACTACCCTCGCCACCGCCGACGCCACCGAAGCCGCGCTGCGCGAACTCCTCGCGGAGGTCGGGCGGTTGCGGGCCGATCCGGCGACGCTGGCCGCCGATGCGGACCTGCATGCGGCGGGCCTCTCCTCCCTCGCCACCGTGGACCTGATGCTCGCGATCGAGGACCGCTTCGGGATCGAGTTCCCGCAGGAGCGGCTGAACCGGCGCACCTTCGGCTCCATCGCGGCGCTTCGCGCCGCGGTCGAGGCCACGCGGCAGCAACCGGCCTGAGCCGCGGGAAGGGGGACGCCATGAGCACAGCGCGCGTGACCGTGCTGGAACGTCCGGCCGTGCCGGACATCGTCGCCGAGGCGCGGCGCATCGCGCGCGACGTCGCGGCGCGCCACGCCGATGCGGTGGACCGCGACGCGCGCTTCCCCGCCGAAGCCGTGGCGGCGATGCGCGAAGCCGGGCTGCTGGGTGCGGCGGTGCCGCGCGCGCAGGGCGGCTTCGGGGCACCGGTCTCGGCGATCGCCGCGGCCTGCTACGAGCTCGGCCAGGGCTGCGGCAACGCGGCGATGGTCTTCGCCATGCACCAGATCCAGGTCGCCTGCCTCGTCCGCCACGCCGCCGCCGCCCCGTGGCATCGCGACTTCCTCGCCCGGCTCGCCGGCGAAGGGCTCCTCCTCGCCTCCGCCACGACCGAGGGCGCCACCGGCGGCGACGTGCGCCGCAGCGACTGCGCGGTCGCCGGCACGGACGGGATGATCGCGCTGGAGAAGGAGGGCTGCGTCATCTCCTACGCCGATGCCGCCGACGCCATCCTCGTCACCGCCCGCCGCCACCCGGATGCGCCGCCGAGCGACCAGGTGCTGCTGGTGGCCGAGCGGGCGCAGTGCCGGCGCGAACGCACCGCGACCTGGGACACGCTCGGCATGCGCGGCACCTGCAGCGAGGGCCACCGGCTGACCGTCTCCGCGAGCCCGGCCCAGGTGGTGCCGCTGCCCTACGCCGACATCTCCGCCCAGACCATGCTGCCGGTCTCGCACATCACCTGGGCGTCGCTCTGGCTCGGCATCGCGACCGGCGGCGTCGCCCGCGCCCGCGCCTTCCTGCGGGAGCGCATGTCGCGCGGCGGCCCGCCCGCCGGCAGCGGGCCCGCCCCCGGCGCGCTGCGCCTCGCGGAGGCGCTGACGCAGCTCCAGGCCATGCGCGGCGGCGTCGCGGATGCGGTGCGCCGCTATGAGGCCGCGCTGGGTGATCCGGACCGGCTCGGCTCCATCCCCTTCGCGCTGGCGATGAACCAGCTGAAGACGGCGTCGAGCACCATGGCCGTCGGGGTGATCGGGCAGGCGATGCTTGTGGCGGGCCTCTCGGGCTACCGCAACGACAGCCCGCACAGCCTCGGCCGCCACCTGCGCGACGCGCATTCGGCCGCGCTGATGATCAACAACGACCGCATCACCGGCAACAGCGCGGCGCTCCTCGCCGCCTATCGCGGCGAGGAGCCGCTCTTCGCATGAACCACATCGCGACTGCCGATCCCGCCGCCGCCTTCGGCGCCGACCTGTTCGACGCCGGCCTGCTGCTCGACACCGGCGTGCCCGGCCTGGTCGGCCGCAGCGGGGAGTTCGAGGCCGTGCTCGATGGCCTCGACCGCTTCGTCACCGCGCTCGGCCGGGGGGAGGACGCGGAGGTCATGCGCTTCCCGCCCGCCATGGCCCGCACGCGCTTCGAGGCGAGCGGCTACATGCGCGGCTTCCCGCAGCTCGCCGGCACGATCCACTGCTTCTGCGGCGACGAGCGCGCGCACCGCGCGCTGCTGGCCTGCATCGCGGAGGGCCGGGACTGGACGGAGGGCCAGAAGGCAACGGATGCCGTGCTCACGCCGGCGGCCTGCTATCCGCTCTATCCCATCCTCGCCGCGCGCGGCGTGCTGCCGGCGGAGGGCAAGGTGATTGATGTCGCGTCCTGGTGCTTCCGGCACGAGCCGTCGCCTGATCCGGCGCGGATGCAGATGTTCCGCATGCGCGAATACGTCCGGATCGGCGCGCCGGAGGCCGTGCTGGCGTTCCGCCAGCGCTGGCTGGACCGTGCGCCGGGCATCGCCGCGGAACTCGGGCTCGAGGCGGCGGTGGACCTGGCCAACGACCCGTTCTTCGGCCGCACCGGCCAGGTCAAGGCTGACAGCCAGCGGGAGCAGGGCCTGAAGTTCGAGCTGCTGATCCCCGTCGGCAACGCCGCGAAGCCGACGGCGTGCATGAGCTTCAACTACCACCAGGACCTGTTCGGTGCGCTGTGCGGCCTGAAGCTGCCGGATGGCGGCACCGCGCATACGGGCTGCGTCGGCTTCGGCATGGAACGCCTGACGCTCGCGCTGTTCCGCCGCCACGGCTTCGCGACGCGGCAATGGCCGGCCGCGGTGCGCCAGGCGCTCGGCCTGTAGCGTGGGCGAGCTGCGCGCCGTCGCGACCCGGCCGGAGGCCTTCGCGCCGCACGCGCTGCACGCGCCGGACCGGGCCTGGCCGGAGACGAACTGCTACCTCGACCTCTGGATCGAGCTGCTGCACGCGCTGGGGCGCGACCCGACCCCGCTGATGGGCGCTGCGGCCGGCCTGGCCTGGGAGGGCGACCACGTCACCTTCCTCAAGCCCACCGCGACGGAGCTCTTCGCGCTCGGCGGCGTGGTGCTGCAGGAGATGGCGCTGTGGGACGTGCTGGAGACGCAGTGTGCGACGCAGCTCGCGCGCGGCGCGCTGCCGCTGATCGAGGTGGATGCGTGGTTCCTGCCCGACACGGCCGGCGCCGCGTACCGCGAACAGCACACCAAGACGACGATCGCGATCAGCGCGATGGACCGCGAGGCCGGCTGGATCGAGTATTTCCACAATGCCGGCCTGTTCCGGCTCTCCGGCGAGGATTATGCCGGCGTGCTCGGGCTGCCCCCGCACGCGCAGACCCTGTTCCCCTATGCCGAGCTGGTGCGGCCCGGCGCGGTGCCTCCGCCGGACACGCTGCGCGCGGAGGCGCGCCGGATGCTGGCGCGCTGCACGGCGATGCGCGCCGGGCACGATCCGGTCGCCGGCTTGGCCGAAGCGCTGCCGGGCCTGATGGCCGGGACCGGGGGTGACCCCAGGCGCATCCACGCGCTCTGCTTCAACACCGCGCGCGCACTCGGCGGCGCGGCGGGCCTGCTTGCCGATCACCTGTCATGGCTCGGTGCGGACGGATCGGCTGCGGCCGCTCTGGCGGACGCCGCGAAGACCCTGCAATTCCAGGTCTCGCGCGCCGCGCGCCGCGGGCGCAGCGACCCGGCGATCGCGGTGTCGCTCGACGGCATGTCCACGCTTTGGCGCCGCGCGGCGGCGGAGGTGGAGGCGGCGGCGCGGGGGGAGTAGCGCGGAGGCCGCCGACTGCTTCACCGATCCGGCCGAGAGGCCAGTCGCCATGCAGCGCTGCGGCGGCAGGAACAGCATCGGCATCGGACGCGTGATCGCGCCGGGTTTCGCGGCGCGGGGCGCCAGCGTGGCGATCCACCATGCCGGCCGGCACCGCTCCTGAGCGCTTCCCGCTGTCGTTTCCGCGAAAGCGGGAGCCTACCGTGCCGCGTATCGGGACGGTGAGCCCCCGCTTTCGCGAGGGCGACATCGAAAGGGCCAGGACTTCAGCCGGTCGGTATCGAGCGGTCGTGCCGCCCGCGCGCCTGTCCCGGCGTGATGCCGAAGCGGGCGCGGAACGCGGCGCCGAAGGTCGCGCCGCTGGCATAGCCTGCGATCGCGGCGGCACGGGCCGGCGTGCTGCCGGTGGTCAGCGCGGCCATCGCCTCCGCCATGCGCGCCCCCTGCCGCCACTGGCGGAAGCTCAGGCCCGTCTCCGCCCGGAACAGCCGCGCGAGGGTGCGGGTGGAGGCGCCGGCGAGCGCGGCCAGGTCTTCCAGCGCGCGATCCTCGCCCGGCCGCGCCCGCAGCGCCTCCACCGCGCGCAGCAGGCGCGGGTCGCGCGGCATCGGCAGGCGCAGGTCGAGCGTCCCGGCGCGGGCGATCTCGTCGAGCGCGAGTTCCGCCAGGAAGTGCCCGCGGCCGCCGATCTCCCAGTGCAGCGGCTCGGCGCAGGCGGCCAGGATCACCTCCCGCAGCAGCGGCGAGACCTCCAGCACGGCGGGCTCGTCCGTGCGCCTCCCGGCGCGGGCGGCCGCATCCTCGCGCAGGAACAGCGTGCGCATCGCCACCGGCCCGTCCATCCGCACGGCGTGCGGGACGCCGGCCGGCAGGAACAGCGCGACGGAGGGCGGCACGAGGAAGGCGGCGTCGCGCGTGGCGATGCGCAGGACGCCGGCGACCGCGTAGAGCAGTTGCGCGCGCGGGTGGCTGTGCTCGGCGGTCGCGTAGCCGGCCGGGTGCTCCTCCGCGAGGCCGACCAGCGGGCGCGGCGCCGTCTCGAAGGCGCGTGCGGCGGGTTGGCCGGTTGGGAACAAGGAATGGCCTCCTGTTCGGAGACGGGCAGGCTACACCACCCCGGCACCCCGATCACGGACAACGCCATGACCGCCCCTTTCGCCTTCCCCAGGGACCTGCTGTTCGTCGCAGCCGACCAGCGGGAGCCGGGCCCGGTGACGCGCGGCCAGGTGCGCGAGAAGGCGTTCGAGGGCGACGGCCTCTGGGTCGGCTATTGCGACATCACCGCCCGCGACGAGCCGGGCGAATGGCACCACCACGCCGACTACGACAGCATCATGTACCTCATCTCCGGCCGCTGCCGGATAGACCACGGCGAGCGGGGCGAACGCTCCACGGTGATGGCGGCCGGCGATTTCGGCTTCTTCCCGAAGGGCGTGATCCATCGCGTGCAGATCCTCGACGACGGGCGCTGCGACTACGTCTTCGTCCGCTTCGGGCAGGGCGAGAGCGTCATCCCCGTCGCAGGCCCAGGCCCGCGGGTCGCGGCGTGACGGAGGCCGCGGCCTTCCCCGAGAGCTGGCCCGCGCCGGAGCGGCGCGTCTTCGAGGGCCGCTGGTGCCGGCTCGAACCGCTCGACCCCGGCCGGCACGGCGACGAGCTCTTCGAGGCCGTCGCCGGCGCGGAGGCGGAGCGCCTGCACCGGTTCCTGGCCGATCCCATCCCCGCCTCGCGCGCGGAGTTCGACGCCTGGCTGGTCCCGAAATCCGCCTCGGCCGACCCGATGTTCTTCGCGGTGCTCGATCGCGCGACGGGCCGCGTCGAGGGCCGGCAGAGCCTGATGGACATCAACACCGCGCATGGGGGCGCGGAGATCGGCCACATCCTCTGGGGACCGCGGATCGCGCGCGGCCGCGTGACGACCGAGGCCTTCTTCCTGCTCGCCGACCACGTCATGACGGATCTCGGCTACCGGCGCTGGCAATGGCGCTGCAACGCGGCGAACGAGCCATCCCGCCGCGCCGCCGCGCGCTTCGGCTTCACCTTCGAGGGCATCTTCCGCAACCACATGGTCGTGCACGGCCGCAACCGCGACACCGCCTGGTTCTCGATCACCGACGCCGAATGGAAGCCGCTGCGGGAGCGCTACCTGGCCTGGCTCGACCCCGCGAATTTCGACGCGGCTGGGCAGCAGAGGACGCGGCTGGCACCCTGAGCGCCATGGACACCACCGCGCCCGCACGCCGCCGCATCGGCATCCTCGCCTGCGGCGAACCGCCGGGGGCGCTGCGCGCCGCCCATGGCAGCTACGCCGACATGACCGCGCGCCTGCTCGGCCCCGGCGTCGAGACGCCCGTCTTCGAGGCGACGAGGGGTATCCTGCCGGCCACGCCCGAGGAGTGCGCCGGCTACGTGCTCACCGGCTCGCCTGCCGGCGTGTATGAGGACCTGCCCTGGATCCCGCCCCTGCTCGGCTTCCTGCGGGGGGCGCGGGGGCGCGCGAAGCTCGTCGGCATCTGCTTCGGCCACCAGGCGATGGCGGAGGCCTTCGGCGGCAGGGTCGTGAAGTCGCCGGCAGGCTGGGGCATCGGCGTGCAGCGCTACGACGTGGTGGACCGCGCGCCCTGGATGGACGACGCGCCGGCGGTCCGCGCGCCGGCCTCTCACCAGGACCAGGTGGTGGAATGCCCGCCGGATGCGCGGGTGCGCTGCGCGAGCGGCTTCACGCCCTTCGCCGCGCTCGACTACGGCGACGCGATCTCCTTCCAGTTCCACCCCGAATTCACGCCGGCCTTCGGCCGCGCCCTGATCGAGGCGCGGCGCGACCGCTACGGCGCGCTGGCGGAACCCGCCCTCGGCTCCTACGCCGGGCCGAGTGACGGCGCGCGGGTGGGACGCTGGATCGGGCGCTTCCTCGACGCGCCCTGAGCGGGCGGAGCCGGCGTTTGCCCCCTGGTTTGACGGCGGCCCCACATCGTGGCCCACATCCGCGCGGCCGGCGCGGCACCGTTGCGATGGCAGGTCGGGGATGGCCGGCAGGGAGTTCGAGATGACAGGGCTGATGCTGCCCGCAAACCCGAACCGGCCTAGTGAACAGCCGGCGGCCCCCGCGCTCTGCATCGTCATCCCGACCTTCAACGAGTCCGGCAACATCCCGGAGATCGTCGGCCGCCTGCAGTCGCTGCTGCGCGACATCGCGTGGGAAGCGATCTTCGTGGACGACGACAGTATCGACGGCTCCGCCGCGCTGCTCCGCGGGATCGGTGCGCGGGAGCCGCGCGTGCGGGTGATCCGCCGCGTCGGCCGGCGCGGCCTCTCCTCCGCCTGCGTCGAGGGCATGATGGCGACCAGCGCCCCGCTGATCGCGGTGATGGATGCCGACCTCCAGCACGACGAAGGGCTGCTGCCCGAGATGATCGCGGCGATGTCGGACCCGTCGCTCGATCTCGTCGTCGGCAGCCGCTACGTGGAAGGCGGCGGCATCGGTACCTGGGGGGCCGGTCGCCAGCGGGCGAGCCGCTTCGCGACCCGGCTCGCGCAATGGACCGTCTCGGCCGAGCTGAGCGACCCGATGAGCGGCTTCTTCATGATCCGCGCGGCCGTCTTGCACGACGTCGTGCCGCGGCTCTCGGCGATCGGCTTCAAGATCCTGCTCGACATCATGGCCTCCGCCGGCCGCCCGCTGCGCTACCGGGAGCTGCCCTACGAGTTCCGCGAGCGCCAGGCCGGCGAGAGCAAGCTCGACAGCAAGGTGGTGTGGGACTACCTCGTCCTGCTCGGCGACAAGACGATCGGCCGCTACGTGCCGATCCGCTTCGTGCTCTTCGCCCTCGTCGGCGGCGCCGGCGTCTTCGTCCACCTCGCCGCGCTCTCCCTGCTGTTCGGGCCGCTCGGCGCCCCCTTCGTCTGGTCGCAGACGATCGCCACCCTCGTCGCGATGACCGCGAACTTCGTCTTCAACAACGAATTCACCTACCGCGACCGGCGGCTGCGGGGCTTCGCGATGCTGCGCGGCTGGCTGAGCTTCGTCGTTGCCTGCTCGATCGGCGCGGCGGCCAATGTCGGCGTCGCAGCCTACCTCTTCGAGAGGCAGACCTTCTGGGTGCTGTCCGCCCTTGCCGGCGTCGTCGTCGGCGCGGTGTGGAACTACGCGGTGACCGCGGCCTACACCTGGAGGACGCGCAGGTGACGCGATGCGCCGGCGCCTCCGCCGTCGCGCGGGAAGGCCGCGAGTTGCGCCCGGCGCTCTTCCTCGACCGGGACGGGATCATCAATCGCGACGACGGCTACGTCCACCGGATCGAGGATTTCCACTTCCGCGAGGGCATCTTCGAGCTGTGCGCGGCGGCGATGGCGGCGGGGCTGGCGCTGGTGGTCGTCACCAACCAGTCCGGCATCGGGCGGGGGCTCTACGGCGAGGAGGAGTTCGTAGCGTTGACGGCGTGGATGCTCGACCGCTTCGCGGCGCGTGGGGTCGTGTTCGCGGGAGTCGAGCACTGCCCGGACCACCCGACGCACGGCATCGGCCGCTACCGGCGGGAGAACAAGCGACGCAAGCCGGGGCCGGGCATGATCCTGGACGCCGCGGCGGCGCATGCGCTCGATCTCTCGAGCTCCGTCATGCTCGGCGACCGCGCGACGGACATGGAGGCGGCGCGGGCCGCCGGCGTGGGCACTCGGGTGCTGCTGCCGGCGGATGCGGGGGAGGCGCGCGCCGCGCCATCCGGCACGCTGGTGCTTCCGGCCGAGGACGGGCTGCATCGCCTGGCCGCGATCCTCGCGCAGCCGGATTGGCGGGATCGCTTGGCGCATGGGGCGCCGGCGGCGGCCGGCAGGTGCTGAGCGCGGCCGCGCTGTTATTCCCGGCCTGAAGGAGCCTACCTGCCCTTGAACTGCGGCGGGCGCTTTTCCATGAAGGCGCGGCGGCCCTCGACGTAGTCCTCGCTGGCGAAGCATGCCTTCACCAGGCGGTCGCAGAGGGCTTCGTCGGCGGCGCCGCGGTCCTTCAGCGCCTCCCCGATGATGACCTTCGCGCTGGCGACCGTCAGCGGCGCGTTGCCGGCGATGGTGGTCGCGTAGTCCGTGACGAAGGCTTCGAGCGCGTCGTTGGGGACGACGCGGTTGACGAGGCCCATCACCCGCGCGTCCTCGGCGGTGAAGCGCTTCGCGGTGAAGAAGATCTCCTTCGCGAAGGCGGGGCCGACGAGGTCCACCAGGCGGCGCAGGCCGTGCAGGGGATAGCCGAGGCCGAGCTTCGCGGCGGGGACGCCGAAGCTCGCGGTCTCACCGCAGATACGCAGGTCGCAGGAGACGGCGAGCGCGGTGCCGCCGCCGATGCAGTGGCCCTGGATCATCGCGATGGTCGGCTTCGGGAAGTCGCCGAGCAGGTCGTACACGCGCTTCACCTGGTCCTGGTAGGCGGTGACGGCGGCCTCGCTCGACCGCTCGGATTCGAACTTCGAGATGTCGGCGCCGGAGACGAAGGCCTTGCCGCCGGCGCCGGTGACGACGACGACGCGCACGGCATCGTCGCCGGCGAAGGCGGAGAGGATGCGTTCGACGGCCGCCCACATCTCCATCGAGACGGCGTTGTGGCGTTCGGGATTGTTGAAGGTCATCCAGCCGATGCCGTCCGCGGCGCGGGCGAGCATCTTCTCGGTGCCGGTGGCGAGCATGCCGTCCATGGAGTGCCTTTCTCTGCTCGACGTGACGCGGGCGGAGGTCCCCCCACCCCGACCCTCCCCCGTAAACGGGGGAGGGAGAAGTCAGACGACCTGTCTCGCCTTGAGGTCCGAGATGCGCACTTCGTCGTAGCCCATGTCGGTCAGGATCTCGTCGGTGTGCTGGCCGAGCTCTGGGGGGTGGGTGACGATCTGCGCCGGCGTGCGGGAGAGGGTGATGGGCTGGCCGACATAGCTCGTCTCGCGGTTGCCGCCGTTCAGCTTCTGCGCGATGCCGAGGTGCCGCACCTGCTCGTCGGCGAACATCTCATCCACCTTGTAGATCGGGCCGGACGGCACGCCGGCGTCGTTCAGCGCGGCGACCCAATGCGCGGTGGTGTTGGTGCGCGTGGTCTTCTCGAGTTCGGCGTTCAGCGCGTCCCGGTGCTCGCTGCGGCTGGCGGCGGTCTTGTAGCGCGGGTCGGCGAGCAGGTCGTCGCGGCCGAGCGCCTTGGCGCAGCGGTCCCAGATCTTGTTGCCGCTGGCCGCGATGTTCATGTGGCCGTCGCTGGTGGGGAAGACGCCGGTGGGGATGGAGGTGGGGTGGTTGTTGCCGGCCTGCTTCGGCACCTGGCCTTCCATCAGCCAGCGGCTGGCCTGGAAATCCAGCATGAAGATCTGCGCCTGCAGCAGGCTGGACTGCACCCACTGGCCCTTGCCCGAGACCTCGCGTTCCAGCAGCGCGATCATGATGCCCTGGCTCGCGAAGATGCCGGCGCAGAGGTCGGCGATGGGGATGCCGACGCGCACGGGCCCCTGGCCGGGCAGGCCGGTGATGGACATGAGGCCGCCCATGCCCTGCGCGATCTGGTCGAAGCCGGGGCGCGCGGCGTAGGGGCCGTCCTGGCCGAAGCCGGAGATGCTGGCATAGACGATGCGCGGGTTCACGGCCGCCATCGCCTCGTAGTCTATGCCGAGGCGCGTCTTCACGTCGGGGCGGAAGTTCTCGACGATCACGTCGGCGGTCTTCGCCATCTCCTTCAGGATCGCCACACCCTCGGGCGACTTCAGGTTCAGCGTCATGCCGCGCTTGTTGCGGTGCAGGTTCTGGAAGTCCGACCCGGCGCGGGGGCCGCCCATCGGGTCGCCCTCGTCGAGGGCGGGCGGCATCTCGATCTTGATCACCTTGGCGCCCCAATCGGCGAGCTGGCGGACGCAGGTGGGGCCGGAGCGCACGCGCGTGAGATCGAGCACGGTGAAGCGGGAGAGGGCGGTGGAACCGGGCATCGTCAGTGTCCTCGCTCTGCCTCGCGTCGGTAGCACGAAGCGGCCCGGGTGCAAACTGTTGACAGATGACAGCCGCGCGCGCCACGCTCCGCCGCGATGGACGGCTCCGCCGCAGCCCGTGACGCATCGGCGCCCAGCGCGCTCGACATCGTGCGCACGCGCTCCCTCGCCTCCCTCGTCGCGCAGGAAATCGAGCGGATGATCCTATCCGGTGCGCTGCCGGCCGGCGACCGGCTGAACGAGCAGGCGCTGGCGACGCGGCTCGGCGTGTCGCGCGGGCCGGTGCGGGAGGCGGTGCGCGGGCTGGAGCGCGCGGGCCTGGTCGTCGCGGTGCGCAACCAGGGCAGCTATGTGCGCCAGGTCGGGGCGGAGGAGGCGATCGAGATCTGGGACCTGCGCACGGCGATCACCGGCATGGCCTGCGCGCGTCTGGCGGAGCGCGCTTCGCCCGCGCAGCTCGCGGCGCTGCGGGCGCTGGTGAAGCGGATGGAGGCGGCGCGGCGGGCGGACGATGCGAAGGCCTATTTCGCGGGAAACGTCGAGTTCCACGAGGCGCTGCTGGCGGAGGGCGGCGGGCCGCGCACGCGGCGGCTGGCGAACGAGCTGGAGAAGGAGCTGTTCCTGTTCCGCCGCCGCGCGCTGGTGGAACCGCAGAACATGCGGCAGAGCAACGCGGAGCACGCCGCCATCCTGCGCGCCATCGCCGCGCGCGATGCGGAAGCGGCGCGCTCGGCGGGCGAGGCGCACATCGCCGGCGGCAAGCGGCGCTTCCAGGCGACGGATACGGCAACGGGAGGAAACAGGCATGACAACGGACATGATGATCGGCCGCCGCGGCGTGCTGGGGCTCGGCGCGGGGTTGCTGGCGGCGGGTAGCGCCGGCGCGCAGGAGCGCTTCCCGTCGCGCACGGTGGAGGTAGTGACGCATGCGGGCGTCGGCGGTGGCACGGACATCACCGTGCGCATGATGATGGTGGCCGCGCCCGCCGAGTTCGGGCAGGAGTTCACGGTGGTGAACCGCACCGCCGGCAGCGGCGCGCAGGCGCTGCAATACCTCGCCAGCAAGCCGGCCGATGGGCACACGCTGATCCTGGTGACGCAGACGCACCTGCTGACGATGCTGCGCAACCGCAGCCTGCCGCAGCTCTCGGACCTGGTCCCGGTGGCGCGCGCGACCGAGGACCCGCAAATGGTGATGGTGCGGCGCGACAGCCCGCTGCGCGGGCCGGATGAGCTGCTCTCGGCCGGCCGGGCGCGCTCGCTGCGGTTCGGGGGGACGCATGTCGGCGGCGTGGATCACGTCGCGATCCTCGCCTTCGGGCGCGCGGGGGGGCTGCAGAACCCGACGCTGGTGCCGTTCCGCGGCGGCGGCGACATCGTCATCAACCTCGTCGGCGGCAACATTGACGTGGGCATCCTCAACCCCGCCGAGGCGGAGGCGCAGCTGCGCGCGGGCGAGGTGCGGCCGGTGATGGTGCTGTCGGAGAGCCGGCTGGCGTCCTTCCCCGACGTGCCGACGGGGAAGGAGCTGGGCATCAACGCCACCGCGGCGACGGTGCGCGGCTACTGCGTGCTGAAGGGCACGCCGGAGGACCGCGTGGCGCGGCTGGAGACCGGGCTGCTCCGCGCGATGTCGGGGCCGATCTACAAGGGCTACCTCGACAACACCGGGCAGTCGCGGGAGTCGGTCGCGGGGCGCGAGGCGTGGGGGCGGCAGCTCGCGGGGTTCATGGAGGAGGGGCGGGAGGCGCTGACGGCGCTCGGGCTGCTGCGTTGAACACGCGTCCGATCGCCGAAGGGCAGGTGCCCGGAGGCGTGAATCGGCCGCGCATGAACGTCAACCGGGTCGGCGCGGGACTCGTCGCCGCCTTCGCGCTGGCGGCCTTCGCGGCGACCTTCGCGTTCGATCCCGTGCCGCCGGGGCTGCCGGGGCTGGGCGCGGCGGAAGTGCCGCGGCTGATCTGCGGAGTGATCCTCGTGCTGGCGGCGATGCTGGTGGTGGCGAAGCCTTCGCCACCCGATCCGGATGCGGTGGCGCCGGATGCGGGGGCGTGGGCGATCTGGGCGTGCTGCGCGGCTTTCCTGCCGGCGATGGCGGTCTTCGGGATGCTCGGGGCGTCCGCGCTGTTCCTGGTGGTGGCGGGGCGGGTCTGGGGAGAGAGGCGGTGGGCCTTGCTGGTGGGCGTGTCGCTGACGGTGACGGTGTCGCTGTGGGTGGTGTTCGTGAAGGTGTTCAGGCTGACATTGCCGGGTGGGATGATCGGGTGAGGTCGGTGCGCGTGCGCCCCCCACCCCGGCCCTCCCCCGCGAGGGGGGAGGGAGAAGGGTGATGGACGCGTTTCTCGGCGGGCTCGCGGTGCTGTGGGATCCGTATGTGATGCTCATGGTATTGCTGGGGACGGTGCTCGGCATCGTGGTGGGGGCGTTGCCAGGGATCAGCGGGTCCACCACCATCGCGCTGCTGCTGCCGATGACGATCACGATGGGGCCGGTCGCCTCGATCTGCTTCCTCGGCGCGATCTATTGCGCGGCGAATTTCGGCGGCTCCATCACGGCGATCCTGGTGAACGCGCCGGGCGATCCCTCGGCCAGCGCGACGGCGCTGGAAGGCTACAAGATGGCGGAGAAGGGGCAGGCGGGGCTGGCGCTCGGCATGTCCGCGATCGCGTCGGCCATCGGGGGCATCGTCAGCGTCGTCGTCCTGATCTTCGCGGCGCCGCTGCTGGCGCGGGCGGCGTACAGCTTCGGGCCGCCGGAATACTTCGCACTCGCGCTGTTCGGGCTTTCGATGTGCGCGGCGATAGGTGGCGACAGCGCGGTGAAGAACCTGATCGCCGCGGCGCTCGGCCTGCTGCTGGCCACCGTGGGGATGGACCTGACGACGGGGGTGGAGCGCTTCGCCTTCGGCGTGATGGAGCTCTCGGACGGCATCGGATTCGTGCCCGTCCTGATCGGCCTCTTCGCGGTGGGCGAGATGCTGGACCAGGCGACGCGCCGCCACGGCAAGGCGGTGATCGCCGCGATGGATGCGGCGCGCGTGCCGGGCTGGGCGGAGATGCGCAAGTGCAACCGCGCGATCTGGATCGGCAGCGGCATCGGCACCTTCATCGGCGCGCTGCCCGCGCTCGGCGCCACCACCGCCGCGCTGATCGGCTACAACGAGACGCGGCGCTGGTCGCGGCACCAGGAGGAGTTCGGCAAGGGCAGCATCGAGGGAGTGGCAGGGCCGGAGGCGGCGAACAACGCGGCGGTCGGCGGTTCGATGGTGCCGACGCTCGCGCTCGGCATCCCCGGCAGCGCGACGACAGCGATCATCCTGGCCGGGCTGATCGTGCAGGGCGTGCGGCCGGGGCCGCACCTGTTCACGGAACAGCCGACGCTGCTCTACGCGGTCTTCGCCTCGATGCTGGCGGCGAATCTGTTCTACCTGGCGATGGGGCTGTCCATGGCGCGGCTCTTCGCGCGGATCAGCCTCATCCCCGGCGCCTTCCTGTGGCCGGCGGTGTTCGTGCTGAGCGTCATCGGGGCGTACGGGCCGAACCAGTCGCTCGGCGATGTCGGGATCATGCTGGCGGCGGGGGTGGTGGGTTTCCTGTTCCGCCGCGCGGGCTTCTCGCCGGCGCCGCTGATCATGGGGCTGGTGCTCGGCGGCATGGTCGAGGAGACGCTGAAGCAGAGCCTCATCATCTTCGGCGACGACCTGACCGGCTTCCTCGGGCGGCCGATCGCGCTGACGCTGTTCGCGGTGACGGCGGCGGGGCTTCTGTGGCCGGTGGTTGCGCGGGCGGTGCGGTTGCGGCGCGGCGCGATCCGGGCCTAGGCTTCCCGCATCTGGCTCGAGGGGAGGCACCATGAACAGGATCGGACGGCGCGCGCTGGGCGCTGCGGCGGTGGCGGGCGCGATCGCGGGGAATGCGCGGGCGCAGGCGCCGCAATTCTTCCGCATCGGCACGGGGAGCGCGGGCGGGACCTATTACCCGATCGGCGGCATCATCGCGAACGCGATCTCCTGCCCGCCCGGCGCGCCGTGCAACGCGGCGGGGGCGACGGACGGCGTGCCGGGGATGGTGGCGGTCGCGCAGGCGACGCAGGGCAGCGTGCAGAACGTCAACCTGATCCAATCCGGCAATGCCGAGAGCGGCTTCACGCAGTCCGACGTGATGCATTGGGCCTATACCGCGACCGGCCTGTTCGAAGGCCGGCCGAAGCTGGAACGGCTGCGCTTCGTCGCCCACCTGTTCCCCGAGCACATCCACGCGGTGGTGCGGCGCGACAGCCCGATCCGCAGCTTCGGCGACCTGCGCGGCAAGCGCATCGCGGTCGGGCTGCAGGCCTCCGGCGCGCGGATCGGCAGCGAGATGATCCTGGAGGCGAACGGCTTGCGGGCGGGCCGCGAATACAACGCCGAATACCTGAACCAGGCGCAGGGGACGGAGCGGATGCAGGATCGCGGCCTGGACGCGACCTTCACCGTCGTCGGCTACCCCGCCGCCGCCTTCACCGAATTCTGCAGCCGCACAGGCTGCCGCATCCTGCCGATCGCGGGGCCGGAGGCGCAGCGGGTGATGGAGCGTGCGCCGTTCTACGGCACGGGCGTCATCCCGCGCACGGCGTATGAGGGGCTTGAGGCGGACGTGCCGACGCTGACGGTCGGCGCGGTCTGGGCGGTGCGCGACAGCGTGCCGGCGGACACCGTCTATGCGCTGACGAAGTCGCTCTGGTCCGAGACGACGCGCGGGCTGCTCGACCGCGGGCACGCGAAGGGGCGGGAGATCGTGCGGGCGGGCGCGCTGACCGGGCGCGGCGTGGTGCCGCTGCATGAGGGCGCGGAGCGGTACTACCGCGAGGTCGGCATCCTGACTTGAGCGGCGCGCGCCTCGACCTCGACGAGGCCGCGCGGCTCGAACGGGAAGCGGATTCGGAGCTGCGGTTCCGGACGCTGACGGGCTTCGCGGCGAAGCTGGCCTCCGTGCTGCTCGTCGCGCTGTCGGTGTTCCACTACTACACCGCGGGCTTCGGGATCCTGACGGAGCACTGGCACAAGGCCATCCACCTGGCGGCGGTGCTGGGGCTGATCTTCATCATGTTCCCGGGCGGGCGGCTGCTGTCGCTCGGCTCGAAACTCGGCGGCGTGCCGGCGCTGGACTGGCTGCTGGCCGGCGCCGTCGTCGCGGCGGCGATCTACCTGCCGGTGATCTTCGACGACCTGACCTTCCGCATCGGCATGCCGAACGACACCGACGTGCTGATGGGCACGATCATGGTCGCGCTGACGCTGGAAGCGACGCGGCGTTCGATGGGGTGGGTGCTGCCGGCGATCGTCGTCGTCTTCATCCTCTACGCGCTCTACGGCAACCTCCTGACGGGCGTGCTGGCGCATCCCGGCGCGGATTGGGCGGGGTTCGTCAACCACGTCTATCTCACGCAGGAAGGCATCTTCGGCATTCCCGCGAAGGTCGTCGCGACCTTCGTGTTCCACTTCGTGCTGTTCGGCGTGATCGCGACGAAGATGGGCCTCGGGCAGTTCTTCATTGACCTCGCGAGCGTCATCGCCGGGCGCTACCCGGGCGGGCCGGCGAAGGTCGCGGTCCTGTCCTCCGCGATGTTCGGGACGATCAGCGGGAGTTCGATCGCCAACACGGTCACCACGGGGTCGCTGACGATCCCGGCGATGAAACGCATCGGCTACCGGGCGCATTTCGCCGGCGCGGTGGAAGCGGCGGCGAGCGCGGGCGGGCAGATCACGCCGCCCATCATGGGGGCCGCGGCCTTCGTGATGATCGAGTTCCTGGAAATCCCGCTGACGACGCTGCTGATCGCCGCCGCGGTGCCGGCGGCCATGCATTTCTGGGGCGTGTTCGTGCAGGTGCATTTCGAGGCGAAGCGCCTGGGCCTGAAGGGGATGCCGGAGGCCGAGATCCCGCGCCTCTGGCCGACGGTCCGCGACGGCTGGCCGACCGTGATCCCGCTGGTCGCGCTCGTCTGGGTGATCGTGGACGGCTATACGCCGTATCTCGCGGCCTTCGTCGGCATCACGCTGTGCATCGCCGTCGGCTTCCTCAACCCGCGGCACCGGATGACGCCCCGCGACCTGTGGGACGCCTTCGACACCGGCGCGCGCTACGCGCTGGCGGTGGGGGCTGCGGCGGCCGCGGTCGGCATGGTGGTCGGCGTGGTCACGCTGACCGGCGCGGGCTTCCGCATCGGCTTCATCGTGACGCAGGCCGCGAGCCAGACGGCGGCGCTGTTCCAGCCGGTGCTGGATGTCCTGCCGGCGGGCTGGGCGAGCCTGCAGGGGCTGACGCTGTTCCTGACGCTGGTGTTCGTGGCCCTCGTCTGCATCGCGATGGGCTGCGGCATCCCGACGACCGCGCTGTACATCGTTCTCGCCGCCATCGCGGCGCCGGCGGTGGTGGGGCTCGGCGTGCCGCCGCTCGCGGCGCATCTGTTCATCCTGTACTACGGCATCCTCGCGGACCTGACGCCGCCGGTCTGCGTCGCGGCCTATGCCGCCGCGGGCATCGCGGGATCGAACCCGTTCCGCACGGGGCTGACGGCGTTCCGGCTGGGATCGGCGAAGGCGACCGTGCCCTTCGTCTTCGCCTATGCGCCGGTGATGCTGATCATGGTGCCGGACTTCACGCTCGGCGCCTTCCTGTTCGTGACGGTCACCTGCGCGGTCGGCGTGCTGGTGCTGGGCATCGGGCTGACGGGCTACGCCTTCACGCATATGGGCCTGGCGTCGCAGTTCGGGCTGGTGATCGCGGCGCTGCTGATGATCTCGCCGAACGGGCCGCTGACGGCGGTGGGGTGCGTGCTGGCCGTGCCGATCCTGCTGGCGAACTGGATGCGGGCGCGGCGGGTGCGGGAGGCGCGCGCCTGAGGGTTCATCGGTCGTGTGTGGTCCTTGATCATTTGGTCGCGCGCAAGGACCGACCGCGAGCTTGCAGGAGGGTGCTTGCGACGCCCCCACCCCGGCCCTCCCCCGTAAACGGGGGAGGGGGAAGAAAAAGGGGCGTTATGGCTTCGGGAGTTCCTGCTCGACGAGGGTGGCGAAGAAGCTCGCGCCGACGGGCAGCAGGTCGTCGTTGAAGTCGTACTGGACGGTGTGGACCTCGTGCGCGCCGCGGGTGCCGGCGGCTTGGCCGAGCTTGATGTAGGCGCCGGGGCGGTCGAGGAGCATGAAGGAGAAATCCTCGCCGCCCATCACCGGGGGCTTGTCGCGGTGGATGCGGCCGGCGCCGAGCACGGTCTCGGCGGCGCGGGCGGCGCGGCGGGCCTGCTCGGCGTGGTTGACGGTGGGCGGGTAGCCGCGGCGGTAGGTGAACTCGGCGGTCGCGTCGTGGGCGGCCGCGGTCGTCTCCACCACGCGGCGCATCGCGGCCTCGACAAGGTCCTGCGTCGCGGGGCTGAAGGTGCGGACGGTGCCGAGCAGCGTCGCCTCGTCGGGGATCACGTTCTCCGCCGTGCCGGAATGGAACTGCGTGGTGCTGATCACCGCGCTCTCCAGCGGGTCCACGCGGCGCGCGACGATCGTCTGCAACGCCATCACGATCTGCGCGCCGACCACGATCGGATCGAGGCAGGCATGCGGGCGGGAGGCGTGGCCGCCGGCGCCCTTGATCGTGACGAAGAAGCGGTCGGAGGCGGCCATCATCACGTCGTCGCGGATGTCGGCCTCGCCGAAGGGCAGCGTCGGGTCGTTGTGCAGGCCATAGACGGTGTCGCAGGGGAAGCGGGTGAACAGCCCTTCCTCCATCATCACGCGCGCGCCGGCGCCGCCTTCCTCGCCGGGCTGGAAGATGAAGTGGACGGTGCCGTCGAAATTCTTCGTCTCGGCGAGGTACTTCGCGGCGCCGAGCAGCATGGAGGTGTGGCCGTCATGCCCGCAGGCATGCATCTTGCCGGCGGTGGTCGAGGCGTAGGGCAGGCCGGTGGCCTCATGCATCGGCAGCGCGTCCATGTCGGCGCGCAGGCCGATGGCGCGCCCGCCCGAGCCGGCGCGGAGCGTGCCGACGACGCCGGTGGTGGCGATGCCGGACTGGACCTCCAGGCCCCAGGACGCCAGGAGCTCGGCGACGCGGGCGGCGGTGCGGTGCTCCTCGAAGCGGAGTTCGGGATGCTGGTGGAAATCCTGGCGCCAGCCCTGCATCTCGGGCTGCATCGCGGCGAGGCGGTTGATGACCGGCATGTGCTCGTCTCGTTGTGGTCCGTGTGCCGGATCTATAGCACGATCGCGTCGTCGGGGTTGAGCACCCGGATCACGTAGGCGTCCACCAGCGGGGCGTATTCCTCCCACAGGGTGCGCAGGCGCGGGATCGGCGCGGCGTCGCCGTCCACGCGGAGGTCCACGAGCGCGAAGTCGTGCGCGCCGAAGACGAGCAGGCTGGCGGAGCGGACGGCGCCGTGCTCGCCGCCCGCCGCCTCGCCGGCCTCGAGGGCGCGCACCAGGCGTTCGGCGAGCGGGAGGCCGGGGTCGGCGGCGAAGGCGTCGGCCATCGCGCGGGGGACGGCGGCGCTGGCGAGGATGTTGCCGATCGCGACCACGCCGGGGCCGTGCGCGGCGCCGGATTCGGGCTTCACCCGGGCGCCGTGGAAATGCGCGGTGCGGCCCGCGGCATCGAGCGCGGCGAGCTGGCGCCAGGCGTGGTCGGGCGTGGAGGCGACGAGGGCGGCCACCGTCTCCTCCGCCGTGCAGCCGGAGCGCAGCAGCGCGAGGCCGCGCGGGCCGAGGCGCGGATCGGTGCGATGCTGCGTGAGCACGGCGCCGACGCCTGGCGCCACGGCATGCACGCGCGCGCCGACCGCGAGGGAGGAGGTGGTGGCCGCCGCGCCGAACTGTCCGGTGCGGGCGCAGCGGCCGATGAGGGAGAAGGTCACCTGCGGGCCGTCGCGTGGTCCCAGTAGGTGAAGTTGAAATCCTGCCCGGCGCGCGCCTGGAGGTGGCAGGTGAAGCAGGCATTCATGGAGACGTTGCGCCGCGCGCCGGCGCCGTCGAAGGCGGCGTATTCCCATTCGCCGTTGCGCCGGTCCGGCCCGTAGCCCTCGCCCCAGCCGGCTTCCTTCTGCTGCGCGCCGATGGCGATCCAGCCGGGTTCGGGGATGAAGCGGCCGGAGGTGTCGAGCACCGGGTTGCCCTGCGGGTCGAGCCGCGCGCGCGCGTCGGCCATGATCAGCAGCGTGCCGTGCGGCGCGGGCTGGCCGGCGCGGGTGGCGGCATAGGCTTCCGGGTTCACGTACATGTGGCGGATGATCTTGCGGTCCGGCTTGTCCACGGTGGCGTAGCGGATGAAGCGCGCCTGCCAGTCTGCCGGCAGCTCGATGTTCTGCGGGCCGGTCGCGTAGGGCGTGCGCGGCTGCGAGGCCGCGAAGCCGGTCACGGCGAGGAGCGCGGCGCCGGCCAGAAGGATGTTGCGCATGTATGGGCTCCCCAGGGCGTTTCCGACATGCGCATCAGGCCACGGACCGATGCGCGGGCGCAATCCTCAGGCCGAGCTGCCGACGGCCGGAAGGTCCGGGGGCGCGCCGGGCGCCCTCAGTCCTGGAAGGCTGGAACGGTGCGGGCCAGGCCGTCATGCAGGTCCAGCATGCGCAGGCGCCAGGAGTCGATCGGGTCATCGGGCGCGAGGAGGCGGAAGGGGCTGGTGCAGCGCGCCCATTGGAAGGCGCCGAAGGCGATGGCGTCGGCATGCATCGGCGCGGCGCCGCAGAGGAAGGGCTTCGCGCGCAGCATCATGCGCAGCGGGTGCAGCGCCGTGCGGAACGCCTCCACCGCGGTGTCGCGATCGGACTGCACGGCTTCGAGCGGCATGCCGAAGCGCGCCTCGCGGCTGGCGCGGAAATAGGCCGCATCGGCGGGATCGAGCACGGCGAGGATGTCGGCGATGATGAGGCGCGCGACGCCGGGGATGACGACGGCGTCGGACCAGGCGTTGACGAAATGCGCGAGGTCCCGGCCGGGCGTTCCGCCGAACAGGGTGGGGCCAGGGAAGCGGTCCTCCAGGTATTCGGCGATGGCCCAGGATTCCACGACGGCGCGATCGCCGTGCAGCAGCAGCGGCACCTTCTCCGCGCCGTGGGGCGCGATGGCGTGCTTCTCGGTGAAGCGCCAGGCGATCGTCTCGGCATGAAGACCCTTCGCGGCGAGGGCGAAGCGCGCGCGCCAGCAGAACGGGCTGAACAGCCGCGCCGGATCGGCGCCGGCGAGCTCGTAGAGGCGCAGGGAGTCGGGCATCGGCGATGCTAGCCACCGCGGCGGCGGGCCGCCAAGATGCGGTGATGAAGGACGGGCTGCTCGCCCTGGACCAGGGCACGACCTCCACGCGCGCGATCCTGCACGATTCGGGGCTGGTGCCGCGCGCGACGGCGCAGGTGGCGCTGCCGCAGCACTACCCGGCGCCGGGCTGGGTGGAGCATGAGCCGGAGGATATCTGGGACGCGACGCTGGCGGTGCTGCGCGAGGCGCTGGCGCGCGGCGGGGCCGAGGCGCGGAACCTCGCGGGGCTCGGCATCACCAACCAGCGCGAGACGACGATCCTGTGGGATCGCGCGACCGGCCGCGCGGTGGCGCGCGCGATCGTCTGGCAGGACCGGCGCACGGCCGCGCAATGCGCGCGGCTGGTGGAGGACGGCGCGGCCGAGGCGATCACGCAGCGGACCGGGCTGCTGGCCGACCCGTATTTCTCCGCGACGAAGCTGGCGTGGCTGCTGGACAACGTCGCCGGCGCGCGGGAGGCGGCGGAGCGCGGGCAGCTCGCCTTCGGGACCGTCGATTCCTTCCTGCTCTGGCGGCTGACGGGCGGGCGCGTGCACGCGACGGACGCGACGAATGCGTGCCGGACGATGCTGTACGACATACGGCGCGGCGAGTGGGACGAGGAGCTGCTGAAGCTTTTCGGCATTCCGCGCGCGGTGCTGCCGCAGATCCGCGACTGCGCGGCGGAATTCGGCCTGACCGACCCGTCGCTGCTCGGTGCCGCGGTGCCGATCCGCGGCATTGCGGGCGACCAGCACGCGGCGACGCTCGGCCAGGCCTGCTTCGCGCCGGGGATGGTGAAATCCACCTACGGCACGGGGTGCTTCGCGCTGCTGAACACGGGCGAGGTGCCGGTGGTCTCACGCAACCGGCTGCTGACGACATTGGCCTGGCAGCTCGGCGGGCAGCGGGTCTATGCGCTCGAAGGCGCGATCTTCGTCGCGGGCGCGGCGGTGCAGTGGCTGCGCGATGGCTTGCGGCTGTTCGCGGATGCGGCCGAGAGCGGCGCGCTGGCGCAATCCGCCGATCCCGCGCAGGAGGTGGTGTTCGTGCCGGCCTTCGTCGGGCTCGGTGCGCCGTACTGGGATGCGGAGGCGCGCGGCGCGATCCTCGGCCTGACGCGCGGCACCGGCCCGGCGGAGGTCGCGCGGGCGGCGCTGGAATCCGTGGCCTTCCAGACGCGCGACCTGATCGGGGCGATGGAGGCGGATTGGCAGGCTTCCGGCGCGGGCCGCGTGCTGCGGGTGGATGGCGGTATGGTGGCGAGCGACTGGACGATGCAGTTCCTGTCGGATGTACTCGGCGCGCCGGTGGACCGGCCGGAGGTGCGGGAGACGACGGCGCTGGGCGCGGCCTATCTCGCGGGATTGGGGGCGGGGCTGCTGCCGCCGCCCGGGCCCTCGGTGGCGCATTGGCGGCTGGAGCGCCGCTTCGCGCCGGCCATGGCGCGGGAGGAGGCGGACCGGCGTTATGCGCGCTGGAAGGATGCGGTCGCAAGAGTCCTGACGTCGTGACCGGGCGGCCCGATTCAGACCTCCGGGCTTCGCCCTCCGGTCATCGGGACGCGATGATCTACGACGAACTCGGCGTGTCGCGCATCATCAACGCGGCCGGCACGAACACGCGCCTGTCGGGCGGCATGCTGCACCCGGAGGTCACGGCCGCCATGGCCGCGGCGGCGACGGAATGCGTGGACATGGCGGAGCTGCAGGCCGCGGCTTCGCGCGCCATCGCGGCGGCGACGGGCGCGGAAGCGGGCATCGTCACATCGGGCGCGGCAGCCGCGCTGCTGCTGGGCGCAGCGGCGTGCTGCGTGCGGCTCGACGTCGCGGCGATGGACGACTTGCCGCGCTTCCGCGCTTCGCAGGACTTCATCGTCGCGTCCGGCCAGCGCAACATGTACGACCGGATGATCCGCGTGGCGGGCGCGCATGTCGTCGAGGTCGGTATCGCGGATCGCTTCAGCGGCGCCGGCATCCGCGACGCGACCGCCGCGCAGATGGCGGCCGCCTGCAACGAGCGCACCGCCGGCGTGCTGTGGGTCGCGCAGCCCTGGAGCGAGCCGCCGCTTCCGGAGGTGGTGCGCGTCGCCCGCACGGCCGGTGTTCCGGTGCTGGTGGACGCGGCGGCGCAGCTGCCGCCGGCCGCCAATTTGCGGCGCTTCGTCGCGGAGGGCGCGGACCTCGTCTGCTTCTCCGGCGGCAAGGCGCTCGGCGGGCCGGGGGCCAGCGGCATCCTCGCGGGGCGGCGAGACCTGGTTGCATCCGCGCTACTGCAGATGCTCGACCTCGACCTGCCGGAGGAGCAGTTCCGGCTGCCGGAGGAGTTCGGCGGCGACGGCACGCTTTCCCACCTGCCGCTGCACGGCATCGGGCGCGGCTGCAAGGTGGGGAAGGAGGAGATCGTCGGCCTGCTCGTCGCACTCCGCCGCTTCCTGGCGGAGGATGATGCGACGCGCATCGCGCGCTGGCGCGCGCGGCTGGAGGCGGTGCGGGACGCCGCCGGCGCCGGCGAGATCGCGGGCGAGCACGTGCCGCTGCTGGTGCTGCGCCTGGCCGATGCCGCCGCGGCGCACGCGGCGGATGCGGCGCTGCGCGCGATGCGGCCGGCGGTCCACGTCAACCAGGGCCGGTTGCGCGACGGCGCGCTGGTGGTGAGCCCGCTCGCGCTGGCGGACGCCGACCTGGCGCAGCTCGGGACGGCACTGAGGCGTATCGTTCGTATCTGATAACCACAGCATCGTCATCACAACTTCGGCGCGAGTGAGTCCAGCATCGCTGCGCGGCCGCATCGGCGACGCCACGAGAGGGACGCGTTCATGACAGCCAGATTGATGCTCTTGGCCGGTGCGGCCGCCTTGGCCCTGGGCGCGGGCGCCTTCGCGCAACCGGCGCAGACGCCTCGCGCCGGCGAGGCCCGCCCGGCGGCGCCGGGCAACGTGCCCGCGCAGACCGGCGGCGCGATGCCGGGCGAGACCTCCTCCACCGTGCGCCCGCCCGCGCCGGGGCCGGTCGGCAATGCCGGCGACAACCTGCAGCGCCTGCAGCAATTCCGCACCAGCGCCACGCCCGCGCAGTTCGAGACCGTGCCGCAGGAAGGCCGCCGCGCCGACGCGATCCGCCGCAACCTCGAGAGCATCCGCCTGCCCGAGGGCTTCCGCATCGAGCTCTACGCCGTGGTGCCGGATGCGCGGCACATCGCGATCGGTCCCTCCACCGGCGTGGTGTTCGTCGGCACGCGGAAGAACCGCGTCTGGGCGGTGACGGACCGCGACCGCGACCGGCACGCGGACGAGGTGAAGAGCTTCGCGCCCTCCATCGGATTCAGCGTGCCGAACGGCCTCTGCTTCTCGCCGGACGGCATCCTGCACGTGGTGGAGCACAACCGCATCCTCGCCTTCCCGGCCGCCGAGTTCTTCTACGAGGGGACGGATGTCGCGGTGGAGCCGGTGGTGCAGCAGGGGCAGCTCATCCCGGCGTCCGAGGAGAGCTTCAACCATGGCGCGCGGGTGTGCCGGATCGGGCCGGACAACCGGCTCTACGTCTCGCTCGGCCAGCCCTTCAACGTGCCGGCGCCGGCGAAGATGGAGCTGTACAACCGGGTCGGCATCGGCGGCATCGTGCGGATGGACCGCAACGGCGGCAACCGCGAGGTTTATGCACGGGGCATCCGCAACTCCGTCGGCATCGCGTTCCGCCCGGGGACGAATGAGCTGTGGTTCACCGACAACCAGGTGGACGGAATGGGCGACGACACGCCGCCCGGCGAGATCAACCGCATCACCGCCGCGAACCAGAATTTCGGCTTCCCATGGTATGGCGGCGGCACGGTGCGCACGAACGAGTACCGCGGCAGCAACCCGCCGGCCGAAGCCATCAACCCGGTGGTGGAGACCGTGGCGCATGCCGCCGACCTCGGCCTGACCTTCTACACCGGCCGGATGTTCCCGGAGCAGTACCGCGGCGCCATCTTCAGCGCGCAGCACGGGTCCTGGAACCGCACGGAGCCGGTGGGCGCGCGGGTGATGGTCACGTTGCTGAACGCCGACGGCAGCGTGCGGGAGCACCGGCCCTTCGCGGAGGGCTGGTTGGATTCCGACACGCAGGAATACATGGGCCGGCCGGTGGACGTGGCGATGCTGCGCGACGGCTCGCTGCTGGTGTCGGATGATCATGCCGGCGCGCTCTACCGGATCTCCTACGGCGATCGCCGTTGAGGGCTGCCTGGGCGGTGCTGCTGCTGGCCGGGGCGATGGCCCCGGCCGCGACGGCGCAGGAGGGCGATGCGCGCGCCGGCCGACGCTTGGCGGCGCAGCGCTGCGCGGTGTGCCACGGCAATGACGGCATCGCGCGCCAGCCGGACGCGGCGAATCTGGCCGGGCAGACGGCGATCTACGTGACGAACCAGCTGAACGCCTTCCGCAGCGGGGAGCGGAAGAACGAGCAGATGAACATCATCGCGGCCGAGCTGACCGATCCGCAAATCGCCGATCTGGCGGCATGGTACGCGGCGATCCAGGTGGAGGTGACAGTGCCGGCGCGTCAGCCGTAGCCCACGCCCTGCGTGTTCACGTACAGCGCGTAGAGCGACTTCGACGCCGGCATGAACAGCCGGTTGCGGTGACGCCCGCCGAAGGTCAGGTTCGCGCAGCGTTCGGGCAGGTGGATGTGGCCGATCGGCGCGCCGGCGGCGTTGATGATCCGCACGCCGTCGAATTCCTCCGTCATGCCCCAGCCGCACCAGAGATTGCCGTCCACGTCCACGCGGAACCCGTCCGGCGTCTCGCCGGGCGCGCAGGTATGGAAGACGCGGCTGTTGCGCAGGCGCTCACCGTCCACGTCGAAGGCGCGGATGCGCTTCGGGCCGGCTTCGTCCTCGATCACGTAGAGGATGCGCTCGTCCGGGCTGAACGCCAGCCCGTTCGGGAAGGCGATGTCGTCCACCACCGTCGTCACGCGGCCTGTCGCGCCATCAATGCGATAGACGTTGGTCGGCAGCTCGCGCTCCGCCCGCTCGCCGGAGGTGTAGCCCAGGATGCCGTAGGGTGGATCGGTGAACCAGATGCTGCCGTCGGACTTGACCACCACGTCGTTCGGCGAGTTGTAGCGCTTGCCGTCGAAGCGATCGGTGAGTGTCGTGATGCGGCCGTCGCGCTCGGTGCGCGTCACGCGGCGCGTCAGGTGTTCGCAGGTGATCAGGCGGCCTTCGCGGTCGCGGGTGTTGCCGTTCGGGTTGTTGGCGTTCTCACGGAAGATCGCGACCGTGCCCGTCACCTCGTCCCAGCGATAGAGCCGGCTGTCATGCGGGTCGGACCAGATCAGGTAGCGGTGGTCGCCGAACCAGGCCGGGCCTTCCGCCCAGCGCCAGCCGGTGCCGAGCCGCATGATCGCGGCCAGCGCGACGCGATAGCGCGCGAAGGACGGGTCGAGGATGCGGATCGCGGCATCGGGGTAGCGCTCGCTCATCCGCCATTGCGCGAGTGCCGGCGCGGCGAGCAGGGAGAGACCGGCGCCGAGCGCGGCGCGGCGATGCGTTGTCATGGCGTATTCCTCCTGGCGAGCGTCCCGGCCCGCCAGGAGCGTGACATGCGCCGCTACCCGCCCGCCACTCCTTGCGCGTTGACGTACAGCGCATACAGCGAATGCGACGCCGCCATGAACAGGCGGTTGCGGTGCCGCCCGCCGAAGGCGAGGTTCGCGCAGCGCTCCGGCAGGTCCACGAAGCCGATCGGCGCGCCGGCGGCGTTGAACACCTTCACGCCGTCCAGCCCCGGCGCGCCCATGCCCCAGCCGCACCAGAGATTGCCCTCGGTGTCCACGCGGAAGCCGTCCGGCGTCTCGCCGCTCTCGCAGCCGACGAAGACGCGGCGGTTGCGCAGCGTCGCGCCGTCCAAATCGTAGGCGAGGATGTTCCGCGGCTCGCTGCGGCTCTCGATGACGTAGAGGATCCGCTCGTCCGGGCTGAAGGCGAGGCCGTTCGGGTGGTCCACGTCGTCGGCGACGAGGGTGATCGCGCCGGTCTGCCCATCCACGCGATAGACGTGCGTGTGCGGCTGCTCGGCCGTCAGCTTCTCGCCCTCGTAGAAGGCGTAGAGGCCGAAGGGCGGGTCGGTGAACCAGATGCTGCCGTCGGACTTCACCACGATGTCGTTCGGGCTGTTCAGCTTCCTGCCCTGGTAGCTGTCGGCGACGACGGTGAGGCTGCCGTCGTATTCCGTGCGCGTCACGCGGCGGCCGCGGTGTTCGCAGGTGACGAGGCGGCCCTGCCGGTCGCGCGTGTTGCCGTTTGCGTTGTTGGACGATTTGCGGAAGACCGAGACGGCGCCCGTCTCCTCGTCCCAGCGCAGGATGCGGTCGTTCGGGATGTCGGACCACAGCAGGCTGCGCCAATCGCCCATCCAGACCGGGCCTTCGCCCCAGCGCGACCCGGTCCATAGCCGCTCGACGGAAGCGAGCGTGACCTTCAGCCTGTTGAAGGACGGGTCGAGCGCGCGGACCGACGGGTCCGGGTAGCGCAGGCTTTCGGTCCACTCCATCTTCGCTCTCCCGTATGCTGGCACATATGCTGGCGCGCGCATGCTGCCCCGGAGCGGGGAGGAGGGGAACCATGCCGGACGCGCTTCCCGCGCTTTCGCCGCGCGCGGCGGCCACGCGCCAGCGCATCCTGGACGCGGCGCTGGCCGAATTTGCGGAGAAGGGACTGGCCGGCGCGCGCGTGGACGAAATCGCGGCGCGGGCCGGCGCGAACAAGCGCATGCTCTACGCGCATTTCGGCTCCAAGGAGGAGCTCTGGCTGACGGTGCTGGAACGCGCCTATGCCGCGAAGCGCGCGGAGGAGCGCGGGGTGGAGGTGGAGGGGCTGGAACCCGCGCAGGCCATGGCGCGGCTGGTGGCGTTCAACCTGCGCTACACGGCGCGGCACCCGGAATTCGTGGCGCTGCTGAACCAGGAGAACCTGCACCGCGCGGCCTATCTGCGGCGCTCGGCCGACGTGCCGGCGCTGTACTCGCCGCTGCTGGAAGCGATCAGCTTCGTCCTCGCGCGCGGCGCGGCGGAGGGCGCGTTCCGCGCGGGGGTGGATGCGATGCAGCTCTACATCAGCATCCTCGCGCTCGGGCATTTCTACGTCGCGAACCGGCACACGCTGTCCACCATCTTCGGGCGGCCGCTCGACACCGAGGCGGCGATCGCGGCGCGCGAGGCGCACATCACCGCGGTCGTGCTGGGCTACCTGCGGCCTTGACCGCGCGGGCCATCGCGAGTAACCAACTGGTTACCTGCGCGAGGAACGGCTCACATGGCGGAATGCCGCATCGGCCTGATCATGAACGGCGTCACCGGCCGCATGGGGATGAACCAGCACCTCATCCGCTCGGTCGTGGCGATCAGGGCCGACGGCGGCGTGAAGCTGGCGAACGGGGACCGGCTGATGCCCGACCCCGTGCTGGTCGGGCGGGACCGCGACAAGTTGGAGCGGCTGGCGAAGGCGCATGGCATCGCGCGGGTGTCCACCGATCTCGACGCCTGCCTCGCCGACCCGAGGGACGAGCTGTTCTTCGACGCGGCGACCACGCAGCTCCGCGCCGGGCTGATCCGCAAGGCGATCGCGGCGGGCAAGCACATCTACTGCGAGAAGCCGACCGCCGACCGGCTTGAGGACGCGCTGGACGTCGCGCGCCTGGCGAAGCGCGCGGGCATCAAGGCGGGCGTGGTGCAGGACAAGCTGTTCCTGCCGGGCCTGCGCAAGCTGCGCATGGTGATCGAGAGCGGCTTCCTCGGCCGCATCCTCTCCGTGAAGGGGGAGTTCGGCTACTGGGTGTTCGAAGGGGACCTGCAGCCGGCGCAGCGGCCGTCCTGGAACTATAAGAAGGATGAAGGCGGCGGCATCATCCTCGATATGCTCTGCCACTGGCGCTACGTGCTGGACAACCTGTTCGGCAATGTCGAGAGCGTGTCCTGCCTCGGCGCCACGCACATCCCGGAACGCGTGGACGAGAGCGGCCGCCGCTACATCGCGGACAGCGACGATGCGGCCTATGCGACCTTCATGCTGGAGGGCGGCGTCGTCGCGCACATCAACTCGTCCTGGGTGACGCGCGTGCGGCGCGACGACCTGGTGACCTTCCAGGTGGACGGGACGCACGGGTCGGCGATCGCGGGATTGCAGCGGTGCTGGACGCAGTCGCGCGTGAACACGCCGAAGCCCGTGTGGAACCCGGACATCCCGCAGCCCATTGACTTCTTCGCGGGCTGGCAAGAGGTGCCGGACACCGAGCCGTATCCGAACGGCTTCCGCGTGCAGTGGGAGCTGTTCCTCCGTCACCTAGCCGGCGAGGTGGAGACCTATCCTTGGGACCTACTGGCGGGTGCGAAGGGCGTGCAGCTCGCCGAGGCCGGGCTGCGGTCCTGGGCGGAGCGGCGCTGGATTGACCTGCCGAAGCTGGAGGTCTGACGCGATGCCGAGCATCAGGCTGCCGGAAGGCGGCGCGCTGCGGGAGTGGCGCATGTCCGCGCCGCGCGAGTTCCCGCGCGCCGCGCCGCCCTTCCCGCGCGTGGCGCTGGCGGCCGCGCATGTCGTCGCCGACCCGCTGGCCGAACACGACCCGTGGCTCGACGCGAAGGTGGATTGGGACCGCACCATCGCCTATCGCCGCTACCTCTGGTCGCTCGGCCTCGGCGTGGCGGAGGCGATGGATACCGCGCAGCGCGGCATGGGGCTGAACTGGACCGTGGCGCAGGAGCTGATCCGCCGCTCGCTGGACGCGATGCGCGACGTGCCGGGCGCCGTGATGGCGAGCGGCGCGGGCACCGACCACCTCGCCCCCGGCCCGGACGTGACGGTGGACGACGTGATCCGCGCCTATGAGGAGCAGTGCGAGGCGGTCGAGCGGATGGGCGGCCGCATCATCCTGATGGCGTCGCGCGCGCTGGCGAAGGCGGCGAAGTCGCCCGCGGATTACGAGCGCGTCTATGCGCGGGTGCTGGGCGGCGTCGCGCAGCCGGTGATCATCCACTGGCTCGGCGAGATGTTCGACCCGGCGCTGGACGGCTATTGGGGCCATGCGGACCACATGGCGGCGATGGAAACGGCGCTGGCGGTCATCGGCGCGAATGCCGCGAAGGTGGACGGCGTGAAGATCTCGCTGCTGGACGACCGGAAGGAGATCGCGATGCGGCGCCGGCTGCCGCACGGCGTGCGGATGTACACCGGCGACGACTTCAACTACGCGGAGCTGATCGCCGGCGACGACCAGGGCCATTCCGACGCGCTGCTCGGCATATTCGACCCGATCGCGCCGGCGGTGGGCGGGGCGCTGGCGGCGCTGTCGCGCGGCGACCTCCCGGCGTTCCACGACATCCTCGCGCCGACGGTGCCGTTCAGCCGTCACGTCTTCAGGGCGCCGACGCGTTTCTACAAGACGGGTGTGGTGTTCACGGCGTGGCTGAACGGCCACCAGGACCACTTCACGATGGTCGGCGGGCAGCAGAGCGCGCGCAGCATCGGGCACCTGGCGGAGCTGTTCCGGCTGGCCGATCGCGCCGGGATCCTGCGCGATCCGGAGATGGCGTGCGCGCGGATGAAGGCGCTGCTGGTGGCGCATGGGGTGGCGTGATGGGTGGCGCTCGCCTTCTTGCGCGAGGTGAACCCTCTCCCCGCAACGGGGGGCGAGGGCTGGGTGAGGGGGGAGCCACGGGCGCTGAGCTTCGAAGGTCAGTCGTGCCGGACCCACCCTCACCCCAACCCTCTCCCGCCTTGCGGGAGAGGGAGGTAATCGCGTAATGCGGCTCTCGCTCAATACCGTCACGACGAAGTGCTGGACGCTCGCGCAGTGCATCGAGGGGTGTGCGCGGCATGGCATTCCCGGGATCGCACCCTGGCGCGACGTGCTGCACGCCATGGGCACGGAGGCCGCGGCGCGGCACATCCGGGACGCCGGGCTGACCGTCACCGGCCTCTGCCGCGGCGGCATGTTCACCTCGCCCGGCGCGATCGAGGACAACCGCCGTGCCATCGCCGAGGCGCACGCGATCGGCGCGCGCTGCCTGGTGATGGTCTGCGGCGGGCTGCCCCCCGGCAGCAAGGACCTGGCAGGTGCGCGCGCCGCGGTGCGCGACGGACTGCACGCGATCATGCCGGAGGCCCGCGCGGCGGGTGTCACGATCGCGCTGGAGCCGCTGCACCCCATGACCTGCGCGGACCGCTCCGTGCTCTCCACCCTCGGCCAGGCGCTCGACCTCTGCGACGAGCTCGGGGAGGGCAGCGGCGTGGCGCTGGACGTGTACCATGTGTGGTGGGACCCGGACCTGCCGCGGCAGGTCGCGCGCGCGGGCCGGCGCATCGCGGCCTTCCATGTCTGCGACTGGAAGGTGCGGACGACCGACACCGTCTTCGACCGCGGCCTGCCCGGCGAGGGCGTGATCGACATTCCGGCGATCCGCCGCATGACCGTAGAGGCAGGCTATGCCGGCGGCTTCGCGGAAGTCGAAATCCTGTCGCACCGCTGGTGGGCCGAGGCGCCCGACCTAGTGTTGGACGAGATCAAGAAGCGGCACGCGACCGCCATCTAAGGGGAGACCACCATGCCGATCGCACGCCGCACGCTGCTCGCCGCCGCCATCCTCGCGCCCGCCGCGGCGCGCGCGCAAGGCTGGGCGCCCAGCCGCCCGATCCGCTTCGTCGTGCCCTTCCCGCCCGGGGGCGCTACCGACGTGGTCGCGCGCGTGCTGGCGGAGCGGATGAGCGAGAAGCTCGGCCAGCCCGTCACGGTCGAGAACCGCACCGGTGCCGGCGGCAATGTCGGCGTGGAGAACGTGGTGCGCAGCGCCCCCGACGGCCACGCGATCCTGATGGGCACGACGGGCACGCTGACCATCAATCCGCATCTCTACACGAATGCCGGCTTCAACCCGGCGACGGACCTCGTGCCGGTCTCCATGGCCTTTGCGACGGAGCACGTGCTGATCGTCCATCCCTCTGTCGCCGCGCAGACCGCGCAGGAGTTCCTGGCGTTGGCGCGCGCGCAGCCCGGCCGGCTCTCCTACGGGTCGGGCGGCAACGGTTCCTCCACGCATCTGGTGCCGGAGCTGTTCAAGCTCGTCGCGCGGGTGGACATGCAGCACGTGCCGTACCGCGGCAGCGCGCCGGCGCTGAACGACACCGTCGCGGGCAACGTGCAGGTGATGCTGGACCAGCTTCCTTCCGCCCTGCCGATGATCCAGGCGGGCCGCGTGCGCGCGCTTGCCGTGACGGGCCCACGCCGATCCCGCCTGCTGCCGGAGCTGCCGACGATGGCCGAGCTCGGCTTGGCGGAGGCGACCGCGACCTCCTGGGGCGCGGTGATGGCGTCGGCGAACACGCCCGCACCCGTCGTGGAGCGGCTGAACGCCGCGATCCGCGAGGCGCTGGCAGACCCCGCCGTGCAGAACCGCCTGGCCTCGGCCGGCGCGGATGCGGTCGCCTCCAGCCCTGCGGAGCTCGCCGCGACGATGCGCGCGGAGACGGAGAAGTGGGGCCGCGTCGTCCGCGAGGCGCGCATCACCGTCAACTGAGATGGCCGCGTGCAGCCGGATTGCGGCTCCCGAATGCTGAAGCGCATTCTTGCGAAGGCGAAGATTCGCGCCCTGGTCGCCGGCCGCGACCTGTTCGAGGGGAGATCCGTGCCGCGCGTCGCGTAGCCCACCGCCCCGGGCCCTGGCCCCTCGTCGTCCTCGGCACCGCCGCCCTCGCCGCGGCGGTGCTGCTGTGGATGGGGCGCCTGCCGATCTGCGCCTGCGGGTACGTCAAGCCCTGGCATGGCGTCGTCGTCAGCAGCGAGAACTCGCAGCACCTGATGGATTGGTACACGCCGTCGCACATCGCGCACGGCCTGATCTTCTACGCCGTCCTGCACCTGGTGCTGCCGCGCGCCGGCTTCTGGCCGCGCCTCGCGCTGGCGACCTTCATCGAGGCCGCGTGGGAGATCGCGGAGAACACCGATGCGGTGATCAACCGGTATCGCGAGACGACCATCGCGCTCGACTATTTCGGCGACAGCGTCATCAACTCGGTGGCCGACATCGCGGCGATGTGGCTCGGCTTCTGGCTGGCGTCGCGGCTGCCGGTGTGGGCGAGCGTGGCGTTGCTGCTGGTGATGGAGATCGGCGTCGCCCTTCTCATCCGCGACAACCTGACGCTGAACGTGCTGATGCTGCTCTGGCCGCTGGAGAGCGTGCGGGCCTGGCAGGCGGCCGGTTAGCAGACCCGGGTCCGCCCCTCCGCAAAGTCCAACAGGCAACTCGCGTAGCGCAGGGTGAAGCGCCAGTCGGCGCCGGCGCCGTGGCCGTTCATGCCGGCAGGGCGGTCCAGCATCAGGAAGCCCGCGCTGCGGCTGGCAAGCACGCCGAGGATGTTGGCGCGCTGGTCGGGGTCCGGGTCGAACTCGTCGCCGGCGAAGTTCGCCACCACCACGCGCGTGCCCTTGCTGCGCGCCCCCGCGACGATGCGGCGGAGGTCATCCAGCGCCCAGGCTTGCGCCGGGCTGCCGCGCGGGCCGTGCGCGGCGGGCGCGATGGCGACGATCGCGTCCGTCAGGCCGGGCTCGGTCAGGGATTGCAGGGCGTTCCAGGCGCCGCGGGACTGCCCGCCCGCCACGACCCGCGCGTAGCCGCGGCGCCGCAGCTCTGCCAGCGCCTGGCGCATCCAGGTGGCGCCGGCCTCGGTCTCGTCGGTGGCGGGGTCGCGGTCGAGCCGGATGACGTCGTAGCCCGCATTGTTGAAGGCGCGCACATGCGGCTGCGGCTGCGATCCGCGGCTGTCGGCGCCGCCGGGCGAGCGGCCATGCGCCCAGAGATAGGCGCCCCGCGCCGTCGCGGCGCCCTGCCAGAGGAAGCGGTTGTCGGGCATCAATTGCCAGCCCGTGCCCGACAGCAGCGGGCGGGACGGTGGGACCGGAGATGCCGCTTCCATCCCGGGCCAGACCACGGCAAGGTCGCGCGCATAGACACGGCAGCCCTGGCCGCCCCAGCGCGCGCAGTTCTCCAGCGCGCGCGCCTCGGTGGCGGCGGGGTCGTCGGCGATCGCGGCCGCCCAGCCCCAGGCGCCGTCCGGCGCCACCGCAAAGGTCCGCGGCGTGGGCTGGAGGAGGAAGCGGCGGTAATCGGCGCGCCCGTCCTCGGTCAGGTGGGGGATGCGGGCGGGGTCGAGCAGCGGCGGCAGGTCGGCGCGCGCGGGCAGAGCCAGCGCGGCGAGGGCAGTCACGAATGCAAATATCGTCTTCAACATGCCGTGAGCGAGGGAACCATATCGCAGCGCGGCATGTCCAGCGGGATTCGCGGCCGATTCTCAGCCGTGCGGTCCCTGTGGCGCCCTTGCCGGCACCGGGGCCGGGCGGCATGTTCCGGCCCTTCTGATTCCCGGGGACTTGGTTCGATGCGCGTCAAGGACGTGAAGAAGGTCGTGCTCGCCTATTCGGGCGGCCTCGACACCAGCGTGATCCTGAAGTGGTTGCAGACCACCTATCGCTGCGAGGTCGTGACCTTCACCGCCGATCTCGGCCAGGGCGAGGAGCTGGGCCCGGCGCGGGACAAGGCGCTGCTGCTCGGGATCAAGCCCGGCAACATATTCATGGACGACCTGCGCGAGGAGTTCGTCCGCGACTTCGTCTTTCCGATGTTCCGCGCCAACGCGCTCTACGAGGGGATGTACCTCCTCGGCACCTCCATCGCCCGCCCGCTGATCGCGAAGCGCCAGATCGAGATCGCCGAGCAGGTGGGGGCGGACGCGGTGGCGCATGGCGCGACCGGCAAGGGCAACGACCAGGTGCGGTTCGAGCTGAGCTACTACGCGCTCAAGCCGGAGGTGAAGGTGATCGCCCCCTGGCGGGAGTGGGAGCTGACCAGCCGCACGCGGCTGATCCAGTTCGCCGAGGAGCACCAGATCCCGATCGCCAAGGACAAGCGCGGCGAGGCGCCCTTCAGCGTGGACGCGAACCTGCTGCACTCCTCGAGCGAGGGGAAGATCCTGGAGGAGCCGTGGGACGCGCCGGACGAGATGGTTTGGCAGCGCACGATCTCGCCGATGGACGCGCCGGACCGCGTGACGGAGATCACGGTGGAGTTCGAGCGCGGTGACGCCGTCGGCATCAACGGTGAGCGCCTGTCGCCTGCCACGCTGCTCACGCGCCTCAACGCGCTCGGCAGGGAGAACGGGATCGGCCGCCTCGACCTGGTGGAGAACCGCTTCGTCGGCATGAAGTCGCGCGGCTGCTACGAGACGCCGGGCGGCACGATCCTGCACGTCGCGCACCGCGCGATGGAGAGCATCACGCTGGACCGCGAGGCGGCGCACCTGAAGGACAGCGTCATGCCGCGCTATGCGGAGATCATCTACAACGGCTTCTGGTTCGCGCCGGAGCGGCGGATGATCCAGGCGCTGGTGGATGAGAGCCAGCGGAGCGTGACGGGGACGGTTCGCCTGAAGCTCTACAAGGGCAACACGGTCGTGACGGGGCGGCAGTCGCCGCACAGCCTGTACTCGATGAAGCACGTCACCTTCGAGGAGGATGAGGGCGCATACGACCAGTTCGACGCGCAGGGCTTCATCAAGCTGAACGCGCTGCGGTTGCGGCTGGGGGCGATGGCGGGGCGGAAGGGCGGCGCCCTCTAGGTTTCCAGCGCCCGCGCCGCCTGCCATCCTGCCGACGCGGAGGCTGGCGTCGGGGATGCGGGACAAGAAACAGGTCGCCCAGCAGGTGCGGGACCACCTCGCGCGCGAGAGGATCTCGCGCGACGAATTCGCCGCGCGCACGCGGCTCGGCCGCTCCACGGTGGACAAGCTGCTCGTCGGCCTGTTCTCCGACCGCACCCTCGCCGTGGTGGAGGCGCATACCGGGCTGGCGCTGCGCGGCGCGGTCGAACCGCCGGCGGCCGCGCCGGCGCCGGCCGAAGGCCCGTCCATCGCCGTCCTGCCCTTCACCAGCATGAGCAGCGATCCGGAGCAGGAGTACCTCGCCGACGGCATCGCGGAGGACATCACCACCGCGCTGTCACGCCTGCGCTGGCTGCTGGTGATCGCGCGCAACTCCACCTTCGCCTACAAGGGCCGCGCGGTGGATGTGCGGCAGGTCGGGCGGGAGCTCGGCGTGCGCTACGTGCTGGAGGGCAGCCTGCGCCGCGCCGGCAACCGTATCCGCGTCACCGGCCAGCTCGTCGAGGCGGAGAGCGGCAAGCACATCTGGGCGGAGCGCTACGACCGCGACCTGACGGACATCTTCGCCGTGCAGGACGAGATCACCGGCCACGTCGTCGCGGCGATCGAACCGCATCTCTATGCCGAGGAAGGCATGCGCGCGGGCCATCGCCCGCCCGGCAGCCTGGATGCCTGGGGCCTCGTCGTGCGGGCCATCGGGCTGATCAGCCGCGTCGAGCGTCGCGCGAATGCGGAGGCGCAGGTGCTGCTGCGCCAGGCGATCGCGCTGGACCCCGCCTATGCCCGCGCCCATGCGCTGCTGGGCTGGGCGGTGATGTGGGCGGCGACGCTGAGCTGGGCGGAGGACCGCGCCGCCGCCTCCGCGCAATCCGTGCGCCACGCAGAGGATGCGGCCGCGCTCGATCCGTCGGAGCCCTGGGCGCGCATGATCCTCGGCTTCGGGCTGAGCAATGCGCGGCAGCACGGGCGGGCGCTGGTGGAGCTGCGCGCGGCGCTCGACCTCAATCCGAATTTCGCGCTCGGCCGCACGCTGTTCGGCTGGGCGCTGCTGCGCGCCGGGCAGTTCGACGCGGCGATCGAGCAGACCGGGCGCGCGCTACGCATGAGCCCGACCGACACCTTCTCCGGCCTCTACACCTCGATCCACGGTCTCGCGCTGCTCGGCGCGCGGCGCTTCGAGGAGGCGCTGCCCTACCTCCGCACATCCGTCGCGGCCTTCGGCGACTATGCCGGGCACTACAACACGCTCATCAGCTGCTGCGGCCATCTTGGGCTCGTCGAGGAGGCGGCCGGCTTCATCGCGGCGCGCAACCGCATCGGTGAGCCGATCCGCGCCGGAAACCTGTCCCGCAACCTCGAAGGCTTCGCGCATCGTGACGCCTTCGTCGAAGGGCTGCTGAAGGCGGGCGTGCCGGAGTAGCTCGCCGGGAGCTTCCGGAAAGACCCGGAAAACTCCGGCGATCCCTCCGGAAAGCCCGCTTCGTCATCTTCGCCCCGTGCCGCACCGGATGCGGCATCGAGCGAGGAGAGCAACCGTGCAGACGAAAATTGCCGAGGTCGCGGAGGGCATCTACCGCCTCTGCACCTTCGTGCCGGAGATCGCGCCGCCGGCCGGCTTCACCTTCAACCAGTTCCTCGTGCTCGGCGACGGGCCCGCGCTGATGCACGGCCCGACCTTTGAAGGCGACGGCGGCGCGGCGCTGCACGCGCTCGCCGACGAGTACGACCGCCGCATTCTCGCCAGCTTGCCTGCGGCGGACATGCCGCTGGCGGCCTGAGCCGCGACGGCTTTCGACCTCATCCCGAACGGAGACGAACGATGACCAGGACACGATCCCTCGCCGGCGCCGCGCTGCTGGCCTCCGGCCTCGCCGTTGGGGCGGGACTCGCCGGCGCCCATACGGGCCACGACCACGCCACCGGGCACCGCTACTCCCGCCCGGCGCCGGAGCCGCAGCTGACGCCGGAACTCGCCGCGGTGCGCGAGGCGCTGCGGCGCTACGAGGACCCGATCGCCGCCATCGGCGACGGCTATCTCTCCACCCAGGGCTGCGTCGCCTACCGCGACGGTGCGATGGGCGTACACTTCCTCAACCCCGGCCTGATCGGCCCGACGCTCGATCCGATGCGTCCGCAACTCCTGGTCTATGAGCCCGCGGATCGCGGCCGGCTGCGCCTGGTCGCGGCCGAGTGGTTCGTGCCGCTGGCAACCGGCATCACGGAGCGCCCGACCCTGTTCGGCCGGCCCTTCAACGGGCCGATGGCTGGTCACGAACCGCTGATGCCGAGCGCGCTGCACCACTACGACCTGCATGTCTGGCTGTTCAAGGAGAACCCGGCCGGGCTGTTCAACCCGACCAACCCGAATGTCGGCTGCGCGGGCCATCCCTACGCCATCATGGAGGAGCCGACGGCGGGCGTGCCGCACCACGCCGCAGCGGCGGCGCGATGAGCGGCACCGACGCTCCGCCGGGACCCATGCGCCACGAGAGGACGATGCCATGACGTTGATGGAACTGCTGAACCCCGTCGGGGTCGCCACCGCGCGCATCCGCGCCGCCCGCGCCGAGGATGCGGCGGGATGCGGCGAGATCATGCACGAAGCCTTCCGGGCCGTCGCCGCCGCGCACGGCACCCCGCCGGACTTCCCCAATGCGCGCGTCGCCACCGGCCTCGCCGCCGCGTCCATCGCCGACCCGGAGGTCTTCGCCGTGGTCGCCGAGGCCGGTGGGCAGGTCGTCGGCTCCAACTTCCTGGTCGAGCGCGACGCGATCCGCGCCGTCGGGCCCATCAGCGTTGACCCGTCCTGGCAGGGCGAGGGCGTCGGCAGGCAGCTCATGGAAGCGGTGATCCGCCGGGCCGGCCCGGGCATGCCGATCCGGCTCGTACAGGGCGCCTACAACATGGCCACCATCTCGCTCTATGCCGGGCTCGGCTTCGAGGTGAAGGAGCCGCTGCTGATGCTGCAGGGCAGCCCGCATGCCGAGCTTCCGGCGGGCACGGAGGTCCGGCCGATGGATGCGCGCGACCTGCCCGCCTGCGATGCGCTCTGCGCCGCCGTGCACGGCTTCGCCCGAGGCAACGAGCTGCGCGCGGCGCTGCGCGACCTCATGCCGATGGTCGCGGTCCGCGACGGCCGGATCACCGCCTACATGACCTCCCCCTGCTTCTGGATCGCCAACCACGGCGTCGCGGAGACGGAGGACGACATGGCCGCGCTGCTCGCCGGCGCGGCGGAGGCCGGCCCCGTCTCGCTGCTGCTGCCGACCCGGCAGGCGAGCCTGCTGCGCTACTGCCTAGCCACGGGGATGCGCGCCGTGCAGCCTATGACGCTGATGGCGATGGGCGAGTGGCGCCCCCCGTCCGGCCCCTGGTTCCCCTCGGTCTTCTACTGATACAGGAGCGATCCCGATGACCAGCCCATCCGCCCTCCCGCGCAAGACGCGCGAGCTGCACAACCACCACTTCGACTCGACGGCCTGGAACGATTTCGAGTTCCGGGACGGCGACATCGTCATCGCGACGTATGCGAAATCCGGCACGACCTGGGTGCAGCAGATCGTCGGCCAGTTGCTGTTCGACGGCGCGCCGGACGTGAACGTCGCGGAGCTCTCGCCCTGGCTCGACCTGCGCGTGCCGCCGAAGGAGGTGAAGCTCGCCGCGATGGCCGCGCAGACGCACCGGCGCTCCATGAAGACGCACCTGCCCGTGGACGCGCTGGTGATGTCGCCGCAGGCGAAATACATCTATGTCGCGCGCGACGGCCGCGACGTGGCGTGGAGCCTGCACAACCACCACCTGCACGCGAACGCGTTGTGGTACGGGGCGCTGAACGACACGCCGGACCGCGTCGGCCCGCCGATCGAGCCGCCGACGACCGACATACGGCAGTATTTCCTGGAGTGGCTGGAACGCGACGGCCAGCCCTTCTGGCCGTACTGGGAGAACGTGCGGGGCTGGTGGGCGATCCGGGAGCTGCCGAACGTCATGCTCGTCCACTTCGCCGAGCTGAAGGCGGACCTGCCGGGCATGGTGCGGCGGATCGCGGAGTTCCTCGAGATCGAGGTGGAGCCGTCGCGCTGGCCTGTCATCCTCGAACATTGCGGCTTCGACTGGATGAAGGCGCATGCCGCGCAGGCCGCCCCGCTCGGCGGCGTGTTCTGGGATGGCGGCGCCGGCACCTTCATCCACAAGGGCACCAACGGCCGCTGGCGCGACGTGCTGACGGCGGAGGATTGCGCGCGCTACGAGGCCACGGCCCGGCGCGAGCTCGGCGAGGAGTGCGCGGCGTGGCTCGAGGGCCGGGTTCCCGTCGTCGCGCGCTGATGGCGTGAGGCGCGGCGGGCGTTCAGCCCGCCGCGAGCGCCGCCCGCAACACCTCCAGGCTCCGCTCGATGGCGGCGTCCTCGTCCTCGCCGTGGTCGGGGTGAAGGTAGTCGAGCTCCAGCGCGAGCAGCCCGTCGTAGCCGGCGCCGCGCAGCGTGTTCAGCACGGCGGGGATGTCCACCACCCCCGCGCCCAGCGGCACGCTGGGCCAGGCGGAGAAGGCGTCGCGCGCGCCGGGCAGTGGTGCCACGTCCTTCACATGCGTGGCGCGCGCGTATGGCGCCAGCACGCGCACCACGTGCAGCGGGTCCTCGCCGAGGCGGACGTTGTTGCCGGTGTCCAGGCAGACGCCGAGGACGGGGGAGCGCACCGTCTCCACCAGCTCCGCCAGTTCGGCGGCCAGCAGGTCCAGGTGGTTCTCGATCGCCATCACCACGCCGGCCTCCTCGGCCGCGGGCAGCAGGCGGCGCAGCGCGGGCAGCAGTGCGGCGCGGTGGTCGGGCCAGGCGGCGGGGCGCGTCCGGCGGCTGCCGCAGCAGATGCGCATGACGCCGGCACCGAGGCGGCGGGCGATGCGGAGGTGGCGGATCAGGTCCTGCTCCGCCTCCGGCCGCGTGCCGCTGCCGAGGCCATCGGGGTGGCCCCAGGCCCAGACACGCTCCAGCCCGGCGGTGTCGAGCGCGTCCCTCAACCGTTCCAGGAACGCGTCGTCCTCGGGCAGATAGCAGGATTCGAGCGACACGCCTGCGACGCCGAGCGCGCGGGCGCGGTCCAGCACGTCCCACACGGTCATGCGGCGGCCGGGGTCGCGCTGCAGGCCGGGGTAGGGGTCGCCGTAGAAGCGGTGCCAGCAGTAGCTGTCTATCGCGGGCTTCACGGGCGCGTACATCGAAAGGGGGGCCGAAGCCCCCCTTCCGTCAGCCCGTCTGCTGGATCGCGGAGAGCGTCCAGTCGGCGCCAGGGCGGCGCACGAAGGTCCAGACCTCGGTCGCGGTCTCGCGCTCGGTCGGGTTACCCTCCACCACGCGGCCGGTGGCGTCGGTCGTCACGTCCACCAGCGAGAAGCGCATCGCAACGGTCGCGTAGTCCTGGCCGTTCTCGTGCCAGGCCTCGGAGAGGTCACCGGCTTCGAGCTTCACGTCGCGGGTGACGTTGGTCCAGCCGCGCGCCTGCAGGTCGGACAGGTCCTGCGCGAAGTAGCGCTCCATCTCCGGCGTGGAGAGGCGGCGCAGCGTGCCGAGGTCCTGGCGCGACCAGGCGGTGTTCACCTCGGTCAGCAGGCGCTCGAAAGCCTGGTAGTCGGCGGCGCCGATCTCGACCGGGCGGCGGACGGTGCCGCCACCGGTGCCGGCCTGGCGGAGCGGCGAGCGGGTGTCCATCTCACGCGCGTAGCCTGGCATGTTCCCCTGGGGACCGCCGGCCATCGCCGGGCGGCCCGCGAAGAACAGGCGCCGCACCAGCATGAACAGGCCGACGATCAGCGCGACCTGGAGCAGCAGGCCGAACAGGCCGGCCAGCCCCGACAGGCCGCCGAACAGGCCGGCGCCCGAGAGCAGGCCGAACAGGCCGGCGCCGAGCAGGCCACCCATCAGGCCGGCCATCAGCGGGTTGCGGCTGAAGAAGCCGCCGCCGGCGGCGGCCATGGCGGGGCGCGCCGCGGTGGCCGGGGTGTTCACGCCCGACGAGGGACGCGTGGTCTCGGTGCGGTCGAACTGGCGCACCGTGCCCGGCGCGGTCTGCGTGGACGGCGGCGCGGTGTAGGTCTGGCTGCCCCGGCTGCCCGAGGAGCCGCGGCCACCCGGCCGCGCATCGGCGACCGCCGGGGCGAGGGCGAGCGAAACGGCCGCGACCGCGGCCAGCAGGGCGGCACCCCGACGGCGGGGCGAGGAACGGGGGGTCATGGGGTCTGGCGTCTCCGGCTTTCCGTTGGATGACAATATAGGCATGTTCGTGCCCGGTTGCGATGCCCTCCGAGCCGCCGCAGGCTGGAAATCGGCAACCCCGGGGAGAGCGGGCGATGAGACGGACGGCATGGGTTCTGGGCGCTGCGGCGCTGCTGGCAGCGGGCAGTGCCCCAGGGAACGGGCATGCGCAGCCGGCGCCGAACCGGGTCCTGCGCATGGCCACCAGCGTGGATGCCGCGACGCTCGACCCGCACGCCACCAACGCGCTCTTCACCTTCCTCGTCGTCCACCAGGTCTATGAGGCGCTGACCTGGCGCGGCGACGACCTGAAGGTCCATCCGGGCCTCGCGACGCGCTGGGAACAGGTGGAGCCGACCCGCTGGCGCTTCACGCTGCGCGACGGCGTCCGCTTCGCCGGCGGCGAGGCCTTCGACGCCGACGACGTGGTGTTCAGCCTGACCCGCGCGCTCACGCCGACCTCCAACTACGGGATCTACGTGGACACCGTCGCCTCCGTCGAGGCGCGTGACCGGCTGACGGTGGACATCGTCACCCGCGTCCCCGACCCCGTCATCCCCGACAAGATGACGCGCGTGCTGGTCATGGACCGCGGCTGGTCGGAGGCGAACCGCGCGACCGTGCCGCAGAACTTCGCGCAGCGGGAGGAGACCTTCACCGTCCGCAACAGCAACGGCACCGGCCCCTACGTGATCCGCGCGCGGGAGGCGGACCAGCGCACAGTGATGGTGCGCAACCCGAACTGGTGGGGCTGGAACGGCGGATCGGACGCGCGCGGCAACGTCACCGAGTACCACCACCTCACGCTGTCCTCCGACGCGACGCGCGTCGCGGCCCTGCTCTCGGGCGAGGTGGATTTCGTGCACGTGGTGCCGGTGCAGGACGTGGCGCGCATCCAGCGGGATCAGCGGCTGCGCATCCTGGAGGGGCAGGAGAACCGCACCGTCTGGATCGGCCTGCGGCAGGATGTGGAGGAGCTGGCGGGGTCGGACGTGCGCGGCCGCAACCCGTTCAAGGACCTCCGCGTGCGGCAGGCGATGGCGCATGCGATGGACCTCGACGCGCTGCGGCGGACGACGCTGCGCGGCCAGGGCGTGCCGACCGCCAGCATGTGGACGGAGTTCGTGAATGGCTGGTCGCGCGAGACGGACCAGCGCAGGCCGCATGATCCCGCCCGTGCCCGCGCGCTGCTGGCGGAGGCCGGCTATCCGAACGGCTTCACCGTGCCGATGGACTGCCCCGTCGGCACCTATGACGAGGCGTGCCAGGCGGTGGCGGCGATGCTGACGCGCGTCGGCATCCGCGCGCAGCTCACGATCCATCCCAACGCGGTGTTCAGCCAGCGCGTACGGCGGCAGGAGCCGATGCTGTACATGCTGAGCTGGGGCGTGCCGACCTTCGACGCCAGCTACACGCTGCGCGCCGTCATGGCGTCCCGCAGCGTCGGCGGTGCCGCAACGTGGAATGCCGGCGGCTACGCCAATCCGGCCTTCGACGCGATGCTGCCGCGCATTGACGGGGAGGGTGACCCGGAACGCCGCCGCGCGCTGATCCGCGAGGCGCATGCGATGCACAACGCCGATCTCGGGCACATCCCGCTGTATCACATGATGATCCCCTGGGCGCACCGCGCGGGGGTGCGGATCACGCATCGCGCGGACAACCAGTTCCAGGTGCGGGAGATCCGGGTGGAGTAGCGGTTTCCCTCCCCTGCGAAGCGGGGGAGGGCCGGGGTGGGGGCATCACGGGCGCGACTACGCCGCCTCCGCCTCCGCCATCATCGCGCCGGCGAGTGCCGTATAGGCGCGCTGCCAGGCCGCGCCGTGCGCCGCCGTGAACCTGCCGCCGAGCCGGCGCTGGATCGTCCACAACAGCGCCTCCCCCACGGTGCCGTAGTGTTCGGGCGTGGTACCGTAGGCGACGTGCCGGCGCGCGAGGTCGCCGACGAGGGGCCGCAGCGCCTCCAATTCGTGCAGCTGCGCGACGACGGCGCCCAGCATGCTCATCAGCTTCGCCCGCTGCCCGCTCATTTCCGCCGGGAAGGACCGCCGCAGGTCCGGGGCCAGCACGAAGAGGCGATCGTAGAAGACGCCCGCGCTCTCGTCGGCGGCGGCAGCGAGCTCGCGGAAGCTGCCGCGGACCAGGTCGAGTTCGCTCTCCGTCAACGGCGTCATGCGGCCTCGTCCCTCCACTCCTCCGTCGCGGCCGGGGTGAAGACCGCGGCGAAGCTCTCCCGCAGCCATGCCATGGTCACCTGGACGCGCGCCATGCCGATCGTATCCGGATGCGCGTGCAGGTGCAGCGTCCGCGTGAGGTCGGGCGGGCCGGCGGTGACGCGCTCGATCGCCGGATCGCCTTCGCCGAGGCACATCGGCAGCAGTCCCTTGCCGATCCCGGCGCGGATGCCGGCGAGCAGGACGCCGGAATCGGTGGCCGTCAGGCGGAGGGAGTCCTCCGGCCCGCGGACGCGCTCGATCCAGCGGATCGGGGCGCGGCGGGGCGCGTCGTCGTCCCAGAACGACACCCAGCCGAGCGAGCGGGCGTCGCTGCCGCGCGGCTTGTAGATGGCGTAGGGCACGTCGCCGAGCTTGACGGCGAATTCCATCTGGTTCGGCGGCACCTCGAACCAGAGGGCGAGCGCGGCCTCGCCGCGCGCCAGGCTGCGCGAGAGCGGCCCGCCGATGGTGCGGATCTCCAGCTTCGGGTGGCGGCGCAGCAGCGCCGGCAGCGCGATCTCGGTCAGGCGCACCAGGGGCCAGGGATTGCCGATCAGCCGCACGAGGCCGGAGGGCCCCTCATCGGAGTTCGCGACCTCGTCGCCCAGCCGCATCGCGCGCGCCTCGATCTCGGTGGCGCGCGCGATCGCGGCGTTGCCGGCGGCGGTGGGCGTGAAGCCGAGCTTGGAGCGGATGAAGAGGATCGCGCCGAGGTCGGCCTCCAGCGTGGCGAGGCGTCGTCCGGCAGTGGACTGGTCAATGCCGAGCAGCGCGGCGCCGCCGGTCAGCGTGCCGGTGCGGCCGATCGCCAGCAGCACCTTCAGGTCGTCCCAGCTCGTCGCCATCGCGTCCTCCTCTGCCTGCAACCGTGCAGCTCGCGAATGCGGAAGTTCCCGTTCCACGCGGCTCAGTTACGGCGCAATCAGCATATCGCCAGTGCGGAGAAGAAGTCTGTTTCCATTGCTCCACGTCGTGTTTCGTAAAGACGAAACACGAGAAACGCACGGGAAACACGCCGCTCCTGGCAGCAACAGCAACAGCAGGCATGAGGAGTACCAGAGACATGGCAAAGACACCGGACGAGGTCCAGGTGGACTACATCTCAGGCACCGAGGACAACGACGTGCTGTGGCAGTCGGACGCAGCCAGCGTCGAGATGCACGGCCTCGGCGGCGACGACCTCTTCATGGCACGGGCCGCCAAGAACGGCATCGTAGCCAACGCCAGATTCGAAGGCGGCGCGGGCACCGACACGGTCAGCTACATCAACTCCACCACGCGCATCGGCGCCGATCTCGCCGCCGACATCGCCTACCAGCAATGGCCGAATGGCGGGAACTGGGAGATCGACCGCTTCGACAGCATCGAGAACCTGCGCGGCACCCTCCTGCCCGACGACATCTTCGGCAACGCCGACGACAACCACCTCTGGGGCGAGGGCGGCAACGACACGATCGGCGGCCGGGACGGCGATGACACGCTCGACGGCGGGTCGGGCGCCGACTCGCTCGGCGGCGGCGACGACCATGACCTTCTCCTCGGCGGCAGCGGCAACGACACGCTCAAGGGCGAGGCCGACAACGATACGCTCGATGGCGGGACGGGAAACGACATCCTCGACGGCGGCAGCGGCAGCGACACCGCGCTGTTCAACACCGCGGGCAACGTCGTGGTGAATCTTGCCGTCAACCTCGCCTTCAGCGATCTCGGGAACGACACGCTGTCGAGCATCGAGAGCGTCACGACGGGGTCGGGCGCCGACGTGGTCTACGGCAGCACCGCCGCCAACACGCTGAAGCTCGGCGGCGGCAACGACTACGCCGATGGCGGCGCCGGCAATGACAATATTGATGGCGGCTCCGGCGCCGACACGATCCTCGGCGGCAGCGGCAACGACACGATCGTCTCCGGCAACGGCGAGAACCTCGTGCGCGGCGGGAGCGGCGCCGACCACATCGTGCTCGGCAGCGACGCCGACACGCTGCGCTACGGGGTAGGCGACCTCGGCATCGACGAGGTGCATGCCTTCAGCCTCGCCGAGGACCACCTCTCCTTCGACCTCGCGCTGTTCGGCGCCAACCTCGCGCCCGGCGGCGACCTCGCCGACGTGCTGATGGTGTTCGACGCGCCCGGCATCGGCAGCATCCTCTTCGCCGAGACCGCCGCGAGCGGCTGGGAGGCGATCGCGCGCTTCCACGGCATCGGCCAAGCGGCGCTGGAAGGGGCGATCGCCACCGGCTCCATCTTCTACGAGACCACGGGCCTCGGCGGCGGCGGGCCGGGCGAAGTGGTGTTCTGAGCGGCCGGGGGCGGGCCTCGCGGCCCGCCCCCGGCTTCATGCGCCGGCCAGCGTCATGCCCTCCACGCGGATCGTCGGCGCGTCGCTGCCGCGCCTGAACACCAGGTCGTCGGCCGGCGTCATGTGCAGGAACATGTCCTTCAGGTTGCCGGCGACGGTGACCTCGCTGACCGGCTCGGCGAGCGCGCCGCCGCGGATCATGAAGCCGGCGATGCCGCGGCTGTAGTCGCCGGTGACGCCGTTGACGCCCATGCCGATGAGGTCGGTGACATAGACGCCCTCCGCGATGTCGGTCATCAGCGCGGCGGGCGTCAGCGTGCCGGGCTCGAGCCAGACATTGGTGGAGGAGGGGCCGGGCGGGCCGCCGGTGCCGCGGCTGGCATGGCCGGTGCTGGCCATCCCGAGCTGGCGGGCGGCGCGCCAATCGAGGATCCAGGTGGTGAGCACGCCGTCCTCGACCACTGCGCGCGGCGCGCCGGCCATGCCCTCGCCGTCGAAGGGGCGGGAGCGGAGGCCGCGCGGCCGCGTGGGATCGTCGCGGATCGTCAGGCCCTTCGCCAGCACGGGCTTGCCGAGATGCTCGCGCAGGAAGGAGGTGCCGCGCGCGACGGCCGCGCCGTTCGCCGCGCCGAGCAGGTGGCCGAGCAGCGAGGCGGAGACGCGCGGGTCGTACACCACGGGAATGCGCGCGGTCCTTGGGCGCGTGGGGTTGAGGCGGGCGATCGCCTTCTCGGCGGCCTTGCGGCCGATAGTCGCGGCGTCGTCGAGGTCGTCGAGGTGGACGACGGAGGACCACTCGTAGTCGCGCTCCATCCCCGTGCCCTCGCCGGCGAGGGCGGTGCAGGACAGGCTGTGGGAGGAGCGGGCGTAGGTACGGGCGAAGCCGTTCGACATGACGAGCGCGATGCGCACGCGGCCCCAGCCGGCATCCGCCCCTTCGCTGTTCGTCACGCCCTGCACGGCGAGCGCGCTGTCCTCGGCGGCGGCGGCGCGGGCGATGAGATCCTCGGCGGTGGGCTCGGCGGCGTCGAAGAGGTCGAGCGGGGCGGGGTCGCGCGGCGGGTCGAAGCGGTCGGGCAGGCCGCCGAAGGGATCCTCCGGCACGACCCTGGCCATGGCGACGGCACGGTCCGCGAGCGCGGCGAAGCCCTTCGGGTCCGCGTCGGTCGAGGAGACGATGGCCTGGCGCTTGCCCACGAAGACGCGCAGGCCGAGGTCGAAGCCCTCGGAGCGTTCGAGCTGCTCGATCCTGCCGAGGCGGCGGGAGACGGAGAGGGAGGCGTTCTGCACCAGCAGCGCGTCGGCCGCGTCGGCGCCGGCCTGGCGCGCGGCGGCGACGAGGGAGGCGAGGCGGTCGAGGTCGTTCATGTCGTTTGGTCCACGCAAGGGATGGCTACGCTCCGGGCCCCCCACCCCGGCCCTCCCCCGCGAGGGGGGAGGGAGACGTTCGTTCTCATGCGGCGAGCTTCTCGGCGATGAGGGGCAGCGCGGGGACCTTGCCGGCGGGGCCGAGGGCCGCCAGCGTCGGCGCGGCGCGGAACATCCGGGCGGCGGCGGATTGGACCTGCTCGACGGTCACCGCGGCGATGCGCGCCTTCGTCTCCTCCACCGGGATGATGCGGCCGTGGACCTGGAGCTGGCGGGCGAGCTGTTCGCAGCGGCTGCCGGTGCTCTCCAGCGACATCAGCAGGGAGGCGCGGAGCTGCGCCTTGGCGCGGGCCAGCTCATCTTCCGTCACGTCGTGCTGGACGCGCCGCAGCTCCTCCAGCGCGACGGGCACCAGCTCCTCCGCCTGGTCCTCGCCGGTGCCGGCATAGACGGCGAAGAGTCCGTGGTCGTTGAAGGGGGAGACGAAGGAATAGACCGAGTACACCAGGCCGCGCTTCTCCCGGATTTCCTGGAACAGGCGCGACGACATGCCGCCGCCGAGCAGCGTCGAGAGGATCTGCACGGGGATGTGCAGCTCGTCCGTCGCGCTGACCGAGGGGAAGCCGAGGACGAGGTGGACCTGGTCGAGGTCGCGCTCCTCGCGGAACTCGCCGCCGGTGTAGATCGAGGGTTCGGCGGCGGCCGTCACCGCCTCGGGCAGGTCAGAGAAATGCCGGTTCACGAGGGCCAGCAGGTCCGCGTGTTCGATCGCGCCGGCTGCGGCGACGACGGTGCGCCTGTGGCCGTAATGGCGGCGCATGTAGCCCGCCAGCGCGTCGCGCGGCATCGCCTTGATCGTCTCCTCCGTGCCGAGCACGGGGCGGCCCATCGCCTGTCCGGCATAGGCGCGCGCCTGGAAATGGTCGAAGACGATGTCATCGGGCGTGTCGTTGGCCTGGCCGATCTCCTGCAGGATCACGCCGCGCTCGCGCTCCAGCTCCTCCGGCACGAGGGTGGAGTGGCAGAGGATGTCGCCGATGATGTCGGCGGCCAGCCCCGCATCCTCCTTCAGGACCTTGCAGTAGAAGGCGGTGTTCTCGCGGGAGGTGTAGGCGTTGATGTGGCCGCCGACATTCTCGATCTCGCGCGCGATGCCGGCGGCGTCGCGCCTGGTCGTGCCCTTGAAGGCCATGTGTTCGAGGAAGTGGGAGACGCCATTCTCGGCCGCCGTCTCGTGCCGGGCGCCGGTATCCACATAGGCGCCGATCGAGACGGTCTCGACGCGCGGCATGCGTTCGGAGACGACGGTGAGGCCGGAGGGGAGGCGGGTGAGCTGGATGGCGTCGGTCATCGGTATCCTGGATCACGCCGCGTTGCGGCGGGCATGCGCGCGCACGAAGGCCTCGACGGCGTCGAGATCGGCGGGCAGGCGGGTGAGGCGTTCGGGACGCTCATATAGGTCGGCGAGGCGCGGCGGCAGCGGGGGGGTGAGGCCGGTGGCGCGGCGGACGGCGTCCGGGAACTTGGCGGGGTGGGCGGTGGCGGCGACGACCACGGGGATGGCGGGGTCGGCGGGGGGCACGGCGCGGGCGGCGGCGGTGCCGATGGCGGTATGGGGGTCGGCGAGGTAGCCGGCCCCCTCGTGCAGCCGGGCGATCTCGGCCAGCGTGCCGTCGTCATCGAGCGCGAAGCCGCGGAAGACCTCGGTCGCGACGCGCCAGGCGGCGTCGGGGACGGGCATGCGGCCCTCCGCCCGGAAGCGGGTCATGGTGGTCGCGGTGGCGCCAGGGTCGCGGCCCAGCAGCTCGAACAGCAGGCGCTCGAAGTTGGAGGAGACGCCGATGTCCATGGAGGGGGAAAGGGAGGGTTCCACCGCGCGCACGGTCATGTCGTTGCCGGCCAGGAAGCGCGTCAGGATGTCGTTGCGGTTGGAGCCGACAACGAGCTGGGCGATCGGCAGGCCCATGCGGCGGGCCGCCCAGGCGGCGAGGACGTTGCCGAAATTGCCTGTGGGGACGGCGAACGCGACTTCCCGGTCCGGCGCGCCGAGGGCAAGGGCGGCCGCGGCGTAGTAGGGGATCTGGAGGGCGACGCGGGCCCAGTTGATGGAGTTGACGGCGGCGATGCCGAGCTCCGTGCGGAACGGCGCATCGGCGAACATCGCCTTCACCAGGTCCTGGCAATCGTCGAAGGAGCCGGCGACGGCGAGGTTCGCGACGTTGGGGGCGAGCACCGTCGTCATCTGCCGTCGCTGCACCTCCGACGTGCGGCCTTCCGGGTGGAGGATGACGATGTCCACCGCATCGCGGTCGCGGCAGGCCTCGATGGCGGCGGAACCGGTGTCGCCGGAGGTGGCGCCGACGATCGTGACGCGGCGGCCGGTGCGGGTCAGCGCCCGGTCGAACAGCCGGCCGAGCGCCTGCATCGCCATGTCCTTGAAGGCGAGCGTCGGGCCGTGGAACAGTTCCAGCGCGAAGGTGCGGGCGTCGAGCTGGACCAGGGGGCAGGTGGCGGGGTGGCCGAAGCCCTCGTACGCCTGCCGGAGGAGGGGGATCAGCGCGGCCTCGTCGGGCTCTCCGCCGGTGAAGTGGGCGAGGAGGCAGGCGGCGAGGTCGGGGTACGGGATGCCGCGGAGGTCGCGCCATTCGGCGGCGGTCAGGACGGGCCAGGTTTCGGGGACGAAGAGGCCACCATCCTCGGCGAGGCCGGCGAGGAGCACGCCCTCGAAGTCACGGGGCGGGGCGTCGCCGCGGGTGGAGAAGTAGCGCATGGGGGTGGAGGGTAGAGCGGGTGGGGGCGCGGGGGGAGAGGTGCATGTGGGGCGTGTGCGGGAACGTCGCATTTCGGACAAATGGGTCCGATAGGCGCAAATACCGAAGCTCGTGCGTTGCTGGTGGAGATAATGGCTTCGGGCAAACTCACCGATCATGTCCACAGGTCCCAATATACAGAGGGACTTATAGTTGAAAAGCAGAAACGACAGTATGCGGTAGCAAGATAAAACTAATACGGCGCGTAAGATCTAGAGCTAGAATAAGTAAGAAATCAACATTGATTGAGGTGTAGCCTGTAATAAGAGAGTAAGCATCACATGCAAACGATCAGATGAAGAATGAGCAAACACAACCGACTTTTTTCTTCACCCAATCTGTTCGCTCAAACACGATGAGTTGGAGACACCGAGGAAGCCGTACTGCTTCTTTAAACCAACGTCAAGTTAAATGTTTAATACACTTACCTCTGACCGGTAGAAAACACCAACTAACTATTACTTTCTTGGTGGTTGAACGCTGCTCGGTTGCTTTGGCACTGAGGTGGGGGCCGACGAAGTATCTTGACTGGTAGTTGGGCGATACCCCCCTTGGACGGTAGTAGATGTTGGCGTGTAACCCTTTTGCAGGACCACATAACCGTCCTTCGTATATGAGGGCTTGCCATCCTTTTTGATCACGATATGCCTCCAACGGTTCGGGGGAGAAATTCGACCGTTCGCACTTCTCCACCTGCTATGTAGATGCTTTTGCCCGGTGTTATAAGGGTCCAGTTACCTTCGTCATCAACATCGTACACCTGTTCGATGTAGAGGTCCCGCTGGCTTGGGTCGGAGCCAATGAAAGAGTTGACACTACACCAGCCGTATACTCGACTACCATCCTTCAATGTGAGCGTCACCAAGCTCTCCGGAAAACGAGAGAACTTCCAGTCCCATGCCGTTTCCATGACATGTGGTATGTGAAAGCCAAGCTTGCGCAAACACCAGCGGGTGGTCCCAAGCGACGAATTTAAGCCGATCAGCGCACCGAATGTAACGGCGCCAACAAGCAGAATAGGCAGCCAGTAGCGGCTCTGTTCATGTAAAGGCGCGTCTACGCCGAATACAATAGTCAGTGTCGCATTGAGTACAGTCAGATAAATGATCGACAAGGCAAAATAGTTGAGCAAAGCATCCTTTTGATTGCCGATACGACCGGTAAGGAACTGTGCTCTGACGTAAAGTATTATAAGACCGGGGACGATATAGCCAAGTATTAGAGTAAGTTGCTCAAGAAACTTAACTTCATTCATGTGGATATCTCGGAAGTTGGAAGTTGCAGTTATCACAAACACGTCCAAATGCGTTAACGATTTCACCAAAGCGCGTGGTGGCCTTCATTGGCCCGGAGTTGACCAACGCTGAACGGGTCTGGCTCGTGCTGAAAGGCTTGACTTGCGCCCAAGTTGGACGCTCGCAAGTACTCTCGCCTTTGGTTTCGGCCACCCATAACCGACTCACGCCGCCGCCCTCCTTCCCACCCCCATCTCCCCCAGCACCGCCTCCATCGCCCCGAGCGCGACCCGCATGTCGCGCTCGTCCACCGCGCCGATGCAGGCGATGCGGATGGTGGGCGTCTTCGTGTTCCAGAAATTGCTGATCAGCACGCCGCGGGATTTCAGGCGGGTGACGAAGGCCCGGAAATCCCAGGCGGGGTCCACGGGCTGGTGGACGTTGACGATGATGGGACCCTGGTGGCGGCGTTCGACGTATGGGGTGAAGCCCAACGTCAGCAGCCCGTCGTACAGCACGTCCCGGTTGCGGGCGTAGCGGGCCAGGCGCGCGGGCTGGCCGCCCTCGGCGTCGTAGAGGTCCATGGCGACGCGGAAGGCGCGGAGCGCCTGCACGGCGGGGGTGAAGCGGAAGCTGCCGGGGCCGCAGTGCACGGCGTGGCGCCAGACGTCATGCAGGTCGAGCAGCCAGGAGCCGGCCTGGCCGGCGCAGGCCTCCAGCCGGGCGATCGGGGCGACCGCGAAGCCGAAGCCGGGCAGGCCTTCCAGGCATTTGTTGGAGGTGAAGACGACCACGTCGCACTCCGGGTGCTCGCTCAACCGGAAGGGCAGCGCGCCGAAGCCGGATACGGCGTCGCAGATCATGCGGCGGCCGGCGGCGCGGATGGCGGGACCGAGCAGCTCGGGGTCGTTGACGATGCCGCTGCCCGTCTCGCTGACGACGAGGGCGACGTGGGTGATGTCGGGATGATCGGCGAGCGCGGCGGCGAGGCGGTCGGGCGACATCGGCTCGGTGTCGGGGCCGGTCAGGTTCACGGGGATGCGGCCGGCTTCGAGCGCCAGGCGGTGCAGGCGGTCGGCATAGGCGCCGTTGCGAATCACGAGCAGCCTGCCGCCGGCCGGGACGAAGGTGCGGATCGCCGCCTCGACCACCATGTGACCGCAGCCGGGCAGGGGCAGCGCGGCGTCGGTGCCCTCGATGCCGCCGGCGATGCGCACGATGCGCGGCCGCATCGCGGCGTATTCGGCGCGGAAATCGTCGTCCCAGGGCGCGATGTCGTCGGCCATGGCGGCGCGCACTTCCGGCCGTGTCTGCACGGGGCCGGGGATCAGCAGGAGCATCGGTGGGGAACCTCGGCCTGGACGGGTCGGGCCTAGTTTATGCGATGCGGCGCGGCGCGGCGGCAACCACCGCCCCCGACAATTCGCGCCGCAGCTTGCGCAGGATGGCGTCGGCGAAGTCGGGGTAGTCGGCGCAGGTCATCGCGAAGCTGCCGGGGCCGCCGATGACCTCGGCGGCGTAATGGTCGAGCAGGTCCGGCTCCTCGTTCAGGATGGCGAGGGCGTTGACGGTGATCCCGGCGGACACCGCCAGGTCGCGGACGGGGGCGGGCGGCCGGCCGGCGTTGTGACGGCCGTCGCCGGAGACGTCGAGGACGTAGCGCGTGGCCTCGGCGGGGCAGCGGGCGATCAGCGCCAGCGACGCGGCCATGCCCTCGCCGAGCGCCGTGGCGCCGGCGGGCGGGATGCGGGGGGCGTTCTCGACGGCGTCGGCGAGGGCGGCGGCGGCATCCGGGCCGTCGAGGCGTGTCCAGCCGACCGCGACATCCTGCGCACCGACGCCGGACCAGAGAAGCAGGGAAACGGCGCAGGCGCGGCGGGGGCCGGATGTGGCGGCCTCGACGATCGCGGGGTCGCGCAGCGCCTGGGCGGTGCCGGCGGCCATGAGGGAGAACTCGAAGAAGTCCACGCTCGCCGAGACGTCCATGGCGAGGCAGAGGGCGATGTCCACGGGTGTCATGGGGAGCTTTGTTGCAAAGCGGGGAAGGTTGCGCCATCTCGGGCGGCGGTGCGGAGTGTGGGGGCGGTGTCCCCCCCACCCCGGCCCTCCCCCGTGAACGGGGGAGGGAGAAGAGCGGAGCGGGGGAGAGCGTTGATGATCGGGCGGCGGGGATTGATCGCGGCGGCGGGCGCGGTGACGGCGCCGGCCGCCCTTGCGCAGGGCGCGTGGCCGAACAGGCCGGTGCGGGTGATCGTGCCGTTCACGCCGGGGGGTGCCACGGATGGGATGGCGCGCGTCACCGCCGCCAAGTTGCAGGAGAAGCTGGGGCAGCCCTTCGTGGTGGAGAACCGGCCCGGCGCGAACGGCGCGGTGGGCGGGCAGGCCGTCGCGGGGGCGGCGGCGGATGGCTACACGCTCTGCTTCTCGGCCTCGATCCAGACGCTGGCGCGGCTGGTGATGCGCAATCCCGGCTACGATCCGGTGGCGGATTTGGCGCCGGTGGCGCGCGTCGGGCAGGGGCCGTTGCTGCTGGTGATGAATGCGGCGCGGCCGCAGGCGAGTTTGTCCGAAGTCCTCGCCGCCGTCCGTGCGAACCCGCGCGACTGGCCCTTCGCGGTATCGTCGCTCGGCGCGGCCGGGCACCTCGCGACGATCGAGTTCACGCGGCAGGCGGGGGTGGAGCTGACGCACGTGCCGTATCGCGGCACGGCGCCGGCGCTGACGGACGTGGTGGCGGGCAACGTGCAGCTGATGTTCGACCCGATCCTGGCCACTCTGCCGCAGGTGCGCGAACGCCGCGTGCGGGGCCTGGCGATCACCGCGCCACGGCGCAGCGCGGCCGCGCCGGATATCCCGACGGCGGCGGAAGCCGGCATGCCCGGCCTCGACATCCAGTCCTGGTGGGCATTGTGGGGGCCGCGCGCGCTGCCGGCCGAGATCACGGCGCGCATCGGCGAGGTGCTGCGCACCGGCATGTTCGAGGCGGATGTGATGGCGCGCGTCGGCACGCTCGGCATCGAGCCGCTGGCGGAGATCGGCGCCGACTTCGCCGCCTTCATCCGGCGCGACTTCGAGCGCAGCGAGGCGCTGTTGCGCCTGGCTAACTTCCAGGCGGAGTGATTTGACGGGGTGCGCGGCAGCTATCGGGATAGCTGGATGAATCTTTCTTTGTGAACGCTTGCGCGGGTCGCGCCGTGGGGCGATCTCAAGTAACCGTGACACCTGGGGCGCGGACAGGGAGGGCAATCCCGGAGATGGATGGCCAGATCGGCGGCGAGCTGACGCACGTCGCCGTCAACGCGCCGGTGGCGCATGCCGAGGATACGGCGCCGATCTCGCGCATCGTGGCGGAGGTCGCGGCGGCCTTCCCGGGCGAGCGGATCAGCCTCAACGAGATGGCGGAGGCGTTCGGGGACCGCGCCTACGGCATGCTGCTGCTGCTGCTGCTGCTGCCCGGGCTGCTGCCGGGCATGGCGAGCGTGTTCGGCACGCCGCTGCTGATCCTGGGCATCCAGATGGGCCTCGGGATGCGCGTGCCGAAGCTGCCGGGGATCCTGGCGCGGCAGACGATCAAGCGGACGGATCTGCTGCGGCTGGCCTCCGCGTCCTCGAAGGGGCTGAAGCGGGTCGAGCGCTTCGTGAAGCCGCGGCCGGGCTTCTTCACCGGGCCGCTCGGGGAGCGGATCATCGGGTGGCTGACGGCCTATGTCGCGCTCATGCTCATCCTGCCGGGGCCGGGGACGAACGGGCCGCCGGCCTTCGGCAACATCGTCATGGCGCTCGGGCTCATCGAGCACGACAGCAAGGTGACGGGCTGGGGCGTGGCGCTGACGGTGCTGGGCTGCGCCTTCGCGACGGCGGTGCTCGTGGTACTGGCGTGGATGGGATACGAGGCGCTGCACTGGATGTTCTGACCTGCACCCTCTCCCGCTTGCGGGGGAGGGCCGGGGTGGGGGTTGGCCGGGCTGGCGAACTTCGCGAATGCGGTCACCCCCTCACCCAACCCTCTCCCCCTGCAAGGGGGAGAGGGCTTTTTGGGGCTCGCCTGCTTTTCGCGCGCCGGGCTTCGCTGCTACGATCCCTCCCATGCGCCGGTGGCCCGCAAGGGCTGAAACGGGAATGCGCGACGGACCCCCGGGTCCCAGTCCGCGGCTGCCCCCGCAACTGTAGGCGGAGCACCCTGTCCCACACGCCATTGGGCCACGCGCCCGAGAAGGCGGGACGGGCGCCGGGATCCCCGGCACTCCGCGAGCCAGGAGACCGGCCGGCGCAGAGACGTCCCGCGCGTGCCGGGCGGGGTGCACCGGCGCAACGGAGCGACAGCCCTTCCGCGAGGAGAGGCGCTCGGCTCCGCTTGCGGCGACGACGCCAGCCGCCGCGTCCGGGCAGCCGGGCGCGGCATGTCGTCACGCCGCACGGAGAACGCCGATGCGCCGCCTACTGCTCCTCACCAGCGCGATCGCGCTGAGCTTCACGCCTGCCCGCGCGCAGGACGCGATCCCCGAGACCATCGTCACCGCGACGCGCATTCCGACGCCGGAAGACCGCGTGCCCGCCGCCATCACCGTCATCACCCGCGCCGACATCGAGGAGCGCGGCTACCAGAGCCTGGCGGAGGCGCTGCAATCCGTGCCCGGGCTGCGCCTGGTGCAGGCCGGCGGCATCGGGCAGCAGGCGAGCGCCTTCATCCGCGGCAGCGCCTCGCGCCATGTCCTCGTGCTGCTGGACGGCGTGCCGGTGAACGACGCGTCGGAGCCGAACGGCGCCTTCAACTTCGGCAACGAGCTGCTCGGCGACATCGAGCGGATCGAGGTGGTGCGCGGGCCGGCTTCCTCGCTGTACGGGTCGGGCGCGATCGGCGGCGTGGTGAACCTGATCACCCGCCGCGCGCCGGCGGGCACGCCGTTCCAGGCCTTCGGGGAGATCGCCGGCGGCACGCAGCGCACCGGGCGCGGGGTGCTCGGCGCGGCGGGGACGACGGAGCGCTTCGACTACCTCTTCGCCGCGCAGGGCCTGACGACGCGCGGCTTCAACGTGCTGCCCCCCCGGCTGGCGACGAACCGCGGCGAGCGGGACGGGCTGGAGGCCGGCGCGGCGACGGCGCGGTTCGGCTTCCGGCCGGATGCCGGCAGCCGCGTGGAGGCGATCCTGCGCTGGCGCGAGAACCGCGTGAACTTCGACGACGACACCTTCGACGCGTCCTTCAACACGCTGCGGGTGGACGACCCGAACTACATCGGCAACGACCGGCGCTGGTTCGGGCAGCTGCGCGGCGAGACGATGCTGTTCGACGGCTTCTGGACCACCGGGCTGCGCGCCGCCGTCACCGACGACCGGCGGCGCTACAGGAACGACGCAGACGACGTGAACGCCAATGTCAGCCGGGACCTCTACCGGGGGCAGCGGCAGGTGCTCGACTGGGGGAACAGGCTCCGGTTCGGGGATGTGGGGCCGTTCGCGGACGCGGGATTGGCCTTCGGCATCACGCATGAGCGGGAGCGGAGCGACAGCCGCTCGCTCAACAACGGGCTGGTGACGACGACGGATGCGGATGCGACCTCGAACGCCTTCCATGCGGGCGCGCAGGGGCGGGTGCTCGGGCGGCTCGATCTGTCGGCGGGGCTGCGGCACGATGCGGCGGAGGGGTACGACGGCTTCACCTCCTGGCGCGCGGGCGCGGTGCTGGCGGTGCCGGAGGCGGCGTCGCGGCTGCGGGTCTCGGCGGGGACGGGGTTCAAGGCGCCGACGCTGTTCCAGCGCTTCGGGGTGATCGGCAGCTTCTTCCGCGGCAATCCCGACCTGCGGCCGGAGCGGTCATTCTCCTGGGAGGTCGGGAGCGAGACGGATGTCGCGCTGTTCGGGCGCGACGATTTCGCGACGCTGGGCGCCACGTATTTCGACACGCGCTTCCGCAACCTCATCAACTTCAACCCGGCCTTCGACAGCCTGGAGAACGTGGATCGCGCGCGGGCGCGGGGGGCGGAGCTGTCGGCGACGGTGCGGCCGGCCCCGTGGCTGGACGCGGGCGTCGCCTGGACCATCACCGAGACGCGGGACGAGGCGACGGGCCGGCCGCTGCCGCGGCGGCCGAGGAATTTGGTGGCGGTCTCGGCGCGCGTGGCGCCGGTGGAGCGGCTGGTGATCGCGCCGGAGGTGCTGCTCACCGGGCGGTCTCTGGAGAACGCCTTCGCGAGCTATGACGACAATGGCGTGGCGCGGGGCGAGGCCGCCTACAACAAGCCGGGCGCGGTGGTGAACCTGACGGCGAGCTACCGGATGACGGAGGGTGTCACGGCCTTCGCGGAGGGGCGGAACGTGACGGGGAGCCGGTTTGAGCCGGCGAACGGGTTCGTCACGCCGGGACGGTCGCTGCTGGTGGGGGCGCGGGTGGTGTTTTGAGGTTGCGCTCGTCGTCCCCCCACCCCGGCCCTGCCCCGTGAACGGGGGAGGGAGGAGGGTCAGCCGGCGTCCGGCAGCCGTCCGTCGGGGGTGTAGCGGTCCACGGCGGTCGGCAGCTCGCGGCTGAGGCGGGAGAGGACGTCGGCGCGGGTGAGGCCGGTGGCGGCGGCGATCTCGTCGAGGGTGTCGCCGCCCAGCGCACGTTCGAGCTGGGTGGAGTTCACCTCGCGGTTCGGGCCGGTGCGCACCCAGCTGTCGGCCGTCTCGCCTTCGCCGGCGTTGCGGAAGCGGTCCACGATGTCGCGCAGGCCGTTCGAGAGCACGCCGCCGATGCCGGGCGAGGCCGGCGGCGGAACGGCGGAATGGCCGCCCTGGCCTTCGGGCACGGGGTTCGGATACGCGTTGCCGCCGCCGATCCCCTTCAGCATGTCGCCGATCTTGTCGCGGTGCTGGTAGCCGGCGACGGCGAGGAGGGCGAGGAGGGCGGTCATCGAGGGCATGCCGCGGCTCATGGTGGGTCTCCCTTGGTTGGTGGTTGGTGAAGAAAACCGGATAGGGGCGGGCGGGTTTCAGGCGGCCTTGCGGCGGCGGACCGGGGGGCGGCCGGCTTCGGCGACGGCCGTCTCGCCTTCCAGCGCGGCCAGGAAGTTGCGGCACCAGACGGAGGCGGTGGTCGCGCGCACCGCGGCGTCCATCGTGCGCCAGCGGGCCTGGCGCTCTTCCGCCGGCATCGTCAGCGCCACGTCGAGCGCGTCGGCGATGTCGTCGGGATCGAGCGGGTTGACGAGCAACGCGCCCTCCAGCTCCCCGGATGCGCCGGCGAAGCGGGAGAGGACGAGGACGCCGGGATCGTCGGCGGCTTGCGCCGCGACATACTCCTTGGCGACGAGGTTCATCCCGTCGCGCAGCGGCGTGACGAGGCCGATCTTCGCCAGGCGCATGTAGCCGGCGAGCGTCGGTCGCGCGACGGCGCGCGTGATGTAGCGGATCGGCGCCCAGTCCGGCTCGGCATACTGGCCGTTGATGCGGCCGACCGATTCGTCGAGCTCCCGCCGCAGCGCGCGGTAGGTGGCGACGTCGCCGCGGCTGACCGGCGCGACCTGGAGGAAGGTGACCTTGGCGCGGTGGCGCGGGAAGCGTTGCAGCAGCTTGCCGAAACCGAGGATCCGCTGCGGCAGGCCCTTCGTGTAGTCCAGCCGGTCCACGCCGATCGCGAGCGACCGCCCGGCGAGCGAGGCGCGGAGCTGGTCCACTTCCGCCGTGCGGAAGCGCTTCGCGGCGAGGGTGGCGAAGCCGGCGGCGTCAATGCCGACGGGGAAGGCGCCGACGCGCAGCGCCGCTTCAGCCTGGCCGGCGCCGAGGAGGGAGGCGCGGAGGTTCTCGGCATCGTCCTCCGTCTGCACGCCGATCGCATCCGCCGCGCCGAGCGCGTGCAGGATCGCGTCGGCGTTCGGCAGGCCGAGGAAGACGGAGCGCGGCGGGAAGGGGACGTGCAGGAAGAAGCCGATCTTCTGCCGGCAGCCGAGCGCGCGCAGTTCCGCGGCCAGCAGGAACAGGTGGAAATCGTGCACCCAGATCGTGTCGTCGGGCCGCAGCAGCGGCGCCAGCGCGGCCGCGAAGGCGGCGTTGACGCGGCGGTAGCCGACCCAGTCCTCCCGCGCGAAGCGGGCGATGCCGAGGCGGTAGTGCAGCACCGGCCAGAGCGCGGCGTTGGAGAAGCCCTGGTAGTAGTGGCGATAGTCGTCCTCGCCCAGGTCGAGCGTGGCGTAGTCGGTGCGGCCGTGGCGGTGCTGCTGCGGCGCGGTCGCGGTCTCGGCCGCGGTGCCGCCGGACCAGCCGAACCACATGGCATCGCGCCGGGCGAGCGCATCCTTCAGCGCGACGGCGAGGCCGCCGGCGGAGGCGCCGCGTTCCCGCGGGTCGGGCACGCGGTTGGCGACGATGACGAGGCGACTCATCGGGCCAGCACCTTCGCGTCGGCGAGCGATCCGAGCCAGTCGCGCAGCACGGCGGGCGTGCCGAAGATGTCCTGCAACTTCCAGCCGAGGCCGCCGGCGGCGCGCGCGGCGGCCATCCCGGCCTCGTCCGTCACGTCGTCGCCGATGAAGACGGGGGTGCGGCCGGCGAAGGGGGGCGCGGCCATCAGGCCGGCGACGGCGGTGGCCTTCGAGACTGCGGAGGGCTTCACCTCCCACGCCATGCGAGCGGGCATCAGCACGAAGTCGCCGTTGTCCTCGATCAGCTCGTCCAGCAGCGCGCGGGCGGGCGGGCCGGCATCGGGAGCGAGGCGGTAATGGAGGACGAAGCCGTGCGCCTTGCGCTCGACCAGGGCGCCGGGGAAGCGGGTGGCGAGGTGTTCCGCGCGGGCGAGCCAGTCGGCGGGCGGGGCGGGCAGCCCCTGCGATTCGGGCGTCGCGCCGGGCCGGCGGCGCAGCGTCGCGCCGTGGTCGCCGGCCATCGGCACCTCGGCCGGCAGCAGCCGCGCGAGTTCGTCGAGGGGGCGGCCGGAGACGACCGCGAGCGCGCCGTCGAGCCCCGCGGCGAGCCGCGTGAGGAGCGCCGGCAGGCCGGGCGGCACGGCGACCGCATCGGGGGTCGGTGCGATCTCGACGAGCGTGCCGTCGAAATCGAGGAACAGCGCCGCGCGGTCGGGCGCATGGGGGAGGGCTGGCATGGCGGGCCGGACACTAGCTCCCCTGCGTGACGCTTCCCCGCCCGGTTCGATGCCTCTCGCGCGCTTGTGCGACGGCGTCAGCCCTCCGCGGGCCGCTTCATGCTCCAGAGCGCGAGGGCCGGCGGAAGGACGCCGACGATCAGCCAGTGGATGAGCGCGCCCTTGCGGGTCAGCAGCTCCGACTGCCAGGCCATCACGGCGAGGAACTGCACGAGCAGCAACCAGATGATGGAGATGGCGAGGGCCAGGGTCTCGGGGTCGAGCGCAGCCAGGGCTTTCTTCATGGCAGGGCCTGTCCGAAGCTGAGGGGCGCGCCGAGGCGGCGCGTGGATCAGTATACGATACACGAAATCGTGATTGCGTCCACACGGAAATGCGAGGTGAGCCATGCCGGATGATGTCGGTCCTGCCCGGCCGAGGACGATCGTCAGCCGGGCGGAAGGCGCGGAGTACGATGCCGGGCTGCGGGCCTTCTTCGCCTATCGCGACCTGGGCGTGCGCGCGGGGACGGGCGGCGCATTCGGCGCGCATGTCATCCGCGCCGTGCCGGGGGAGGGCGCGAAGCCCCGCTGGCACGTGCACGAGCTGGCGTTCCAGATCGCCTTCGTGCTGCGCGGCGAGGTGACGTTCGAATACGAGGATATCGGCGAGGTGGTGCTGCGCGCGGGCGATTGCGTGATGCAGCCGCCGGGGGTGCGCCACCGGGAGATCGTCCATTCGGATGATCTCGAGATCCTGGAGGTCACCTCGCCGGCGGAGTTCGCGACGCGGGAGGTGAAGGGGCCATGACGCGCGGGGCTGCGCGCGCTCCCGCGCCCCTGCCGTCCGCCGTGCCGTGCACGACGGTACAGGCAGGGGCGGTCCGACGGGATCAGTAGGCCGGGCGGACGGTGACGGTGGGCGCGGGTGCCGGGGCGATGACCGTCGGTTGCGGCTGCGGCGCCGGGACGACGACGGTGGCCTGCTGCGGGGGCCGTTCGCGCTCGACATAGGTGCAGGCGGCGAGCGTGCCGGCGGCGCCGATGGCGGCGAGCAGCGCAGCGGTGGTGCGGGTGACGCGCGACAGAGACATGGTGTTGTGCTCCTCCTTCGATGTGTTGGCACAACGACTCGCTCGCCCGGCCGGTGTCGCGCGGGACCGGTGATATTCCCGTGAAGCAATGGGCGGCTTCGCGCCGTCCTCAAACGATGGCGAGCGGTCGTTCCGGGCACGCGCCCGCGCGTTTGTTCCGCACCCCACGGGAGATCGCACCATGCGCCATCCACGCCGCCTCGCCCTGCTTCTCGCCGGCCTCGGCCTGCCGCCCGCGTTGCCGGCCGCGGCACAGGAAGCCGCGACGGGACAGGTCACGATCGAGCAGCCGGGGCCGCGGCCGCGCGGCTTCGTCGTGGAGCAGGACGGGCGCGCGGTGTCGCCTCCGGTCGGCGTCGGCGGCGCGGTGGATGTCTCGGGTGCGAACGTCGTCGTCGTGGAGGAATCGCCGCGCGTCACGCGGCTGACCGTGCGCAACGACGTGCTGTTCGACTTCGACCGCGCGGAGCTGCGCCCGGAGGCGTCGGAAGCGCTGGGCCGCGTCGCCGAGATCATCCGGCAGCGCCAGCCGCGCAGCGTGCGCATCGTCGGGCACACGGATTCGGTGGGCTCCGATGCCTACAACCAGGCCCTGTCGGAGCGGCGCGCGCGGAGCGTGGAGGGGTGGCTCGCCTCGAATGGCGGCGGGCTGCCGGCGATGCAGGCGGAAGGCCGCGGCGAGCGGGAGCCGGTGGCGCCCAACGCCGGTCCGGGCGGGCGCGACGATCCCGACGGGCGCCAGCGGAACCGGCGGGTGGATGTGCTGCTGGAGCGGTGACGCGGCGCGCGATCCGTCGTAGAGGGTCGCGCGCGGCCTCAGCGGCGGCCCCTGTGGCGGAACGGTAGACGCAGGCGACTCAAAATCGCTCGCCCGAGAGGGTGTGGGAGTTCGAATCTCCCCGGGGGCACCAGCGCGAGCCGGCGTGACGTAGCGCGTCACGGTCACGTGATTTCGGGAAAGTTTCGGATTGGGCGGGCACCGCGCTGGCTAGGCTCGTTGCGCGCCGGAGATTCGGGCCGGCGCGCCAGCGAAGTCATCGCGCGCAGAGGCCCGTCGTCACGCCGTGTCGGAATCCGGAACCTTCCAACTCATCCTGGAGAACCTGAAACAGGCCGCCGTCGAGTTCGGCGGGCGGTTCAAGGGGACTCCCGCGCAGGTCAAGCCGAAGGTCGCGGAGCTGCTGGCGGAGCTGGGGTTCGCCGATCCGACGGGCATCGTGACGGACGCGATCGCGGGTGCGGCGAACGAATGGGCGAAGATCGCCGACAGGCTCGGACCGGTCAGCCTGTCCGGGCCGGGAGATGTCACTGCGCTGGGCGAGCGTGCGAAGGCGATCGGCGACGCGGTCGCGGGCATCACGAGGCTGCCGGGCGCTGCGGCAGGGCAGGTCGCCGACACCGGCGGGGCGTTCAGAAGGACATTCCCGACGCGCCTTCTGGACTACGTGATCCACGAGGCGCTGACGAAGTCGCACCCGAAGATCGCGGCGATCCTGCTGCTGCTCGGCGTGCTGCGGCGGGAGAGGACCGCGAGCGGCGGCAATCCTGCGCTGATTGACGGCGCGGTGGTGCGGGTCTTCGACCTGCGGCAGCTCGTCTCGGCGGTGACCGACCCGGCGGGCTCGGTCATCAAGGTGCTGGGCTGGGGGACGGACGACTTCAACGCGCGGCCGCCGCTGGATGCGATCGGGCTGCTGCTGAAGACCGCGGGCGCGCTCGCGCTCGGCCCGGACGACGACACCTTCCCGCTGCGCGCGCCGCCGGGCGGGGATGGCGAGGACCGCTACGTGGACGTGGACCGGCCGGGTGGCGCCGTGCTGCAGGACGGCGCGCGGCTGACCGTGACGCTTCCTTCCGCGGGGCCGGTGTCGCCGGTCACCATCTCCCTCGTGGGCCTGCACAGGTTCGGCCTCGGCCTGGCCGTGCCGAACCCGGTCACGCCGACCGGCAACTTCAACGGAGTCACGCTGCCGGACATCCCGAACGGCGCGATGCTCGTCCTCACCGCCGATCCGGCGCCGCGCGCGCCGGACGCGAAGATCGTGCCGCGGAAGCCCTGATGGCGCTCGCACCCCTCACCCTTCTGCTGTCCGACAAGCCGGGCGAGGACGCGGCGGTGCTGCTGTTGCCGGGCGGGATCGGGCTGACGCGCCGCGATGCGGAGCTGAAGCTGGAGCTGACCGAGGGCCAGGGGCTTTCGGGCCACGCGACGCTGAAGGACTGCCGCTTCAGCCTCGGCGCGGCGCTCGACGGATTGCTCGCGAAGCTGTTGCCGGGCGGCGCGACGAGCGAGGGCTTCCCGCTCTCGGTGCGCTTCGACACGCGCCGCGGGGTGGATTTCGGCGGGGGTCCGAAGCTCTCGGTCACTATCCCGCTCAACCTGCGGCTGCCGGGCGTGAGCCTGCCGGCGCTGCACCTCGGCGCCGCGACGGAGGGTGGCGACCTGGCGGTGACGCTGACGGCCGACGTGGCGGGAAAGCTGCTCGGGCTGCTGGATGTTGCCGTCGCCGATGCGGGCGTGCGCGGCAGCCTGCGTCTCTCCGGGCCTGGCGAGGACGGGGTCGCGCTGGGCCCGGCGTGGCTGCACGTGGGGGCGAAGCCGCCGCGCGGCGCGGGCCTGTCGCTCGATCTCGGGCCGGTGCGGGGCGGCGGGTTCCTTGACCTGGACGCGGTGGCGGGGCGCTACGCCGGCAGCTTCGCGGCGAAGCTGCTCGGGCTCGGCATCACCGTCACGGGGCTGGTGCAGACGAAGCCGGGCTTCTCGCTGCTGGCGGTGCTGAGCGCGGATTTCCGGCCGGTCGGCATTGATGTGGGCTTCGGCTTCACGGTGAACCGCGTGGGCGGGATCATCGGGCTGAACCGCAGCGTGGACCGGCAGGCGCTGGCCGACGGGGTGCGGAGCAACGCGATCGCGAGCGTGCTGTTCCCGGCCGACCCGGTGGCGAATGCGCCGCGGATCGTCGCCGACCTCGCGCGGCTGTTCCCGCCGGCCGAGGGGCGGCTGCTGATCGGGCCGATCATCGAGCTGGGCTGGGGCAAGCCGACCGGCTTCATCTCGCTGGCGGTGGGCATGATCGTGGAACTGCCGGATCCGGCTCTCACGCTGCTGGGCATCCTGCGCGTGCTGGTGCCGCCGGGCGTGGAGCAGGCGCCGCTGCGCATCCAGGTGAACGTCGCCGCACGCGTGGATTTCGGGCGCGGCTTCATCGCCGTGGGCGGCTCCCTGTTCGATTCGCGGCTGCTGACCTTCACGCTGGAAGGCGATTTCGCGGCGCGCTTCCGGCTGGGCAGCCGGGCGGATTTCGGCGTCTCGCTCGGCGGGTTCCATCCCGGCTACACGGCCGCGGCGGACCTGGAATTCCCGGCGCTGCGGCGGGTGGCGATCAACCTGCTGCCGACCACCGACAACCCGCGGCTGCGCATCGAGTCCTACTACGCGATCACCAGCAACACGCTGCAGCACGGCGCGGCGCTCGATCTCTACGCCGGCGCGGCGGGCTTCGAATTGCGCGGGCACCTCGGCTACGACGTGCTCGTCCAGCTCTCGCCGCTGCATTTCGATGCGCGGTTCGGCGGCTCCGTCGCCGTGTCGTTCGAGGGCGAGGACCTGTTCAGCCTGCGCTTCGACCTGCACCTGACCGGACCCTCGCCGTTCCACGCGGTCGGATCGGTGCGGGTGAAGATCCTCTTCATCTCCGCGACGGTGCGCGTGGACGCGACCTTCGGCAGCGCGGACCGGCCGGTGCTGCCCGATGCCGACGTGCAGGCGGTGTTCGCCGCGCAGTTCGGGCAGGCCGGCAACTGGGCGGCGGCGCTGCCATCGCAGGATCTGATGCTGGTGCGCCTGGCGCAGAAGCTCTCGGTCGGGGCGGATGCGGTGCTCGCGCACCCGGCCTCGCCGCTGTCCTTTGCGCAGAAGGCCGTGCCGCTCGCTGTCACGCTGCAGCGCTTCGGTGCGGCGAAGCCGATGGCGGAGAACGCCTTCGACGTGGCCGCGCTGACGCTGAACGGCGCGGTCTGGACGGGCAACCCGCTGTCCGAGGAGTTCGCCCCCGGCCAGTTCTTCGAGATGAGCACCGACGAGCGGATGGCGGCGCCGGCGTTCCGGGCGCAGAAGGCCGGCATCGCCGTGCCGGCGGCGGCGCTCGCGGCATTCGGCGCGCCGATCCGCCGGGACGTCATGTACGAACCCGGCGTGATTGACGCGGACGCCGTGGAGCCGGCCGTGGTGTCCGGCCGTTTCGCGCGCCTGGCGTTGGATGGCCCGCTGTCGCTCGACCTGCTGGGTGGCGCGGCGCTCGGGCGCGCCGTGCCGACGGGCCGGGTGCCGCCGCGCGAGCGGATCGTCGCGGCGGAGGACGCCTTCCGCGTGGTGGACAGCGCAACGATGGCGCAGGTCGGCGGGCCGGATGCGGCGGGCAGCCACATCGCTGCGACGCAGGCGATGCGGCGCGCCGTCGCGCGCGATCCGGCGCTGGCCGGGCGCCTCTCGGTCGTGCCGGCGGCGGAGCTGGCCTGATGTCGGGCGCCTTCTACACCTTCCTGCCCTGGTATCGCGCCGGCCTCGGCGCCGCGGTGGATGCGGGCGCCGGCGACCGCGCGGCGCTGAAGGTCGGCGCGGACGCGAAGGCGGGCAAGGACGCGGCGGATGCCGCGATCGCGGTGCCGGCGCGGCGGATCGAGCTGATCGGGCCGGGCGACGTGCTCGGCCTCGACCGGCGGGCGATCGTGCGGATGACGCCGACGCCGTTCAGCAACGACTTCGAGCCGAACTACCTCGCGGCGATCGAGTTCTTCGACGAGGATTTCGTGCATCGGCACACGCCGCGCGCGGCGGGCGCGGAGTTGCTGCCCTGGATCGCGCTGGTCGTGCTGGAGGAAGGCGAGTTCCGGCGGGAGGGCGCGGCGCTGATCGTGCCCGATGCGGGCCTGCTGACGCCGCCCGCCGACCTGGCGAAATGGGCGCACGTCCACCTGAACACGCTGGAGGCGAATGCAGGCGCGCCGGCTTCACTGGCGCAGGCGCTGGCGGACGATCCGGCGCGCGGCTGTTCGCGGCTGCTCTCGCCGCGACGGCTGCGGCAGGGCAGCGTGTACCACGCCTTCGTCGTGCCGACCTTCGAGGCCGGGCGCGTCGCCGCGCTGCCCGGCGAGGCGCGCCGCGCTGCCGAACTGGCCTGGGATGCGGCGGGCAGCGCGAAGCTGCCCGTGTACCACGAATGGAGCTTCCGCACCGGGCCGGCCGGCAGCTTCGAGGACCTCGTGGAACGCCTGCGCGCCAGGCCCGCCGACCCGATGGTGGGCCGGCGGCGGGCCGACATGCGCGACCCGCTGCCCGAGGCCGACGTGCCGAAGATCGCGAACGGAGCGGGCGAGCCCGTACTGGACATCGAGGGCGCGTTGCAGGTGCCGAATGCCCAGCAACCGGCGTGGTCCGGTGCGGGGCGGGACGGGTTCCAGGCGTGGCTCGCCGGTTTCGTCAACCTCGCGGAGGCGTGGACGCTCGATGCGTCCAACGTCGTCGAGACCGGCCTGAAGCTGCCGCACGGCGCGAAGCTGCCGGTGGTGCTGCCGCCGAGCTACGGGCGCTGGCAGGCGGACCTGCCGACGCTCGATCCGAGCCAGGCGGATGCGCGCTGGCCGGAGCAGTTGAACCTCGATCCCCGCAACCGCGTGGCCGCGGCCTACGGCACGCTGGTGGTGCAGCGGAACCAGGAGGATTTCGTAGCGCGGGCATGGGCGCAGTACGGGGAGCTGTTCGCGGCGAACCGCCTGCGGCAACGCGGCCAGCTCTTCCGCGGCGTGCTCGCGGCGATGACTGCGAAGCACCTGGCTGCGCTGCCGGCGGAGCGGCTGCTCGCGGTGACGGCGCCGGTGCATCCGCGCATCCCGGTCGAGGCGTCCCTGACACTGCATGGCCGGCTGCGCGGCAGCCTGCTGGACGCGGCCGCGCCGACGCCGGCGCTGCGGCGCGCGCTGCGGCCCGGCGGCGCGCTGCCGCGGCGCTTCGGCGTGCGCGACGCGGCGCTCGGCACGGCGATCGCGGGCGTGGCAGCGGGGCGGCTGCGGCCGGCGCCGCCGCTGGCACCCCCTCCGGCGCGGCTGCTGCCGGATACCGCGGACCGTCGTGGATCGGGCGGCAGCCTTCGCGCACTGTCACCGGAGGAGCTGTCGCGGGAGGGCGCGGAGGAGGTGCGCGGCGCGCCTGGCTGGGCGCCGCGCAGGGAGGCGCCGCGCGGCGAGCAGTTCGGCCGGTTGGACAGCGCGCCTTCCGAAGCGTCGCGCGAGTTCAGCTTCGCCGGCTGGAACTTCCGGCAGGCCGTGCTGAACCACGCGGACCTGCTGGCGATGCCGGTGGAGATCGCCGAGCCGAGGCCGCCCTTCGACATCGCCGCGGCCGCGTCGGCGCTGCGCGACGCGCTCGACCCGCGGCGCACCGTGCCGGCCCATATCGGGCGCCGCTTCGTGCTGCCGAAGGGGTTGGACGGGCCGCGCTTCGACCCGCTCGACCCGATCATGCCGTATCCGGTTCTCGACGACGCGACGTATGCGCATCTCCGGATCATCGCGGACAGCCTGGTGGTGCCGAATCTCGGGCTGATCGCGAACAACACGATCACGCTGCTGAAGGTGAACTGGCGGTTCATCGAGAGCTTCCTCGTCGGCGTGAACCACGAGATGGGGCGGGAGCTGCTGTGGCGCGGCTACCCGACGGACCAGCGCGGCAGCCCGTTCCGCCAGTTCTGGGACGTGGCCGGCATCCCCGGCGCGCGCGATGCGGAGGGACGCATCCGCGAGGAGCGGAAGGACATCCATCCGATCCATGGCTGGCGGCTGGGCGGGGCGCTGCGGCCGCTCGGCGGCAACCGGCCGGAGGCAGCGACGACGAAGGCGAACCTGGTGCTGGTGGTGCGCGGCGACCTGTTGCGGCGCTATCCGAACACGCAGGTCTTCGCGATCCGCGCCATCCCGAATCCACCCGGCGCGGGACGGCCGCCGGGCTTCGAGGCATTGAAGCGCAAGCCTGCGGCCGAGACGGCGGCCGACAAGCGGGAACCGGTCTTCGAGGCGCAGTTCGGCGCGGATGTGCGGTGCTACGGCTTCGATCTCGACGCGACGGAGGCGAAGGGGCCGGACAAGGACGACATCGGCAAGGCCGCCGTGGCGCAGGGCTGGTACTTCGTGCTGTCGGAGCGCTTCGGCGAGCCGCGCTTCGGGCTGGATGAGCCGGAGGAGGCGGCAACCTTCGGCAGCTTCGCGGCGGGTGGCGCCAACGAGGCGAGCTGGGCCGCGCTGGCGGCCTCGGCGGATGGGCTGGCGGCGATGAAGCGCATCGAGATCGCCGGCGCGGCGGCGCCCGGCAACGGCACACTGACGCTCGATGGGCCGCCAGGCGCCACGGCCATATGGGGTGCCGATTCGGCGCAGCTCGCGGCGATCCTGCTGCAACAGCCCGTGCGCATGTACTTCCACGCGCGCGACATGCTGGCGGAGCACACGGCGTGACGGACCTGCCGACGCTGCGCGCGGCGCTGCAGCCTATCCGCAGCGGGCGCGAACGCCTGCGCGGCGAGCTGGAAGCGCTGCACGCCACGCTGGATGCGGCGCCGGCGGAGGAGCACGACGACATCCGCGCGCGGCTCGACGAGATGCGGCGGGAGCTTGCGGGATTCGACGCGCAGGAGCGCCGCGCCGCCCCGCCGCCGGAGGAGATGGACGCACTGATCGGCGAGCTGGATCCGGAGCTGCCGATCCTGCTCTTCCCGTTGCGGGTGCAGACGCGCATCCGCCACGAGGCGGGCGGGCGCAGGCTGCTGGTGCGTGCCTATCCCGACGAGGTCTGCGTCGCCGCGCATGATCCGCGGCTGAGTGCGGCGGAGGCCGAGGAGGGCGCGGCGCTGTGGGCGGCGCCGGACCTTGCGCCGGATGATGCGACGCCCGCGAAGGCGCAGCGGTTCCGCGCGATGGCTGCCGCCCGCGGCACGCCGCGCGCCGCCTTCATCGCTGAAGCGACGCGGGCTGGCACGGTAGCGGAGGCGGCGGCCGGGCGCGCGGTGGCGAGCTTCCGCATCCTGCCCGAAAGGCTGGCGTTCCGGCTGATCGGCCCGGGCGGTGCGGTGCTGGCGGAGCGCTTCGGCGAGCCGATACCCGACGGCATCGCCGCCGGCTTCGACCCGACGCGCGAAGGCCGCGACTACCGGCGCGGCGACGAGTTCGCGCTTCCGCCCGAGCTCGCCTGGCAAGCCGATTTCGGGGCCGCGCAGGCGATCGGCCTGGCCTGCGCCTTCGACTTCGACGCGCTGGGCGTCGAACGGATCGAGCGGGTCATCGTGCTCGGCGTCCGGCTCGGCGACGAGCCCCGGCGTTCCGCGGGCCGGCTGTCCAACCTGCTCGATGGGCACCGCTTCTCGAACGGCCTGGCCATCCTGCGCAACGGCACGCCGACCAACATCACGCGCGACGACGATGAGCCGGCACCGGATGCCGATGCGGCGTGGGCGCAGCTGAACGCGCCGGCGCCGCCCGATCCGCACAAACTGACCTTCGACAAGCTGGCGGACGGGGCGCGCCTCGCGCTCGCCTTCGGGCTGCAGCGGGACAGCTTCGACCGGGTCGTCGGCGCGAATGGCCAGGACGGGGTGGACGGCATCGCGATGCGTCGTGCGATGTGGGCCGGCACGCTCGGCTACTACGCGCGCCAGATGCTCGCGCCGGCGACGGAAGGTTTCCTGCTGCCGAAGCTGGAGATGAGCGGCGACGAGGTGATCTCCGTCGCGCGGCTGCTGGCGACGAACTTCGTGGCAGGCGGCGGGCCGCTGCCGGCGATCCGCATCGGCGACCAGCCCTATGGCGTGCTGCCGGTGCAGCCGAACGCGCTCGGGCGCCGGCGCTTCCCTGTGGCGCCATGGGGCGCGTTCCCGCTCGACGGAGCGCTCGACGTGCTGCACGGGAAGCTGCACGCGCTGCTGCCGGCGTGGCGGCAGGAAATCGCGGCGCTGCCGCGCACCGGGCCCGGACCGGACGGCGCACGCCGGCTGCTGGAGGTGCTGAGCCGGCAGGCGTCCTCCGTCGAGTTCCGGTTGGAGCGGCTGCTGGGGCCGGAGTATCTCAAGACCTACGTGGATTTCCGGAACCTGCCGGGACCGCAGTTCCAGTTCGCCAGCTATCAGGCCTCGCTCACCGCGCGTCTCGACGGCTTCCGGCAGAGCGTGCCCGGCGTGCTGCCGGATGCGATGACGCCGGTGATCTCGACCCTCGGCTTCTACGGGCTGACCTGGCGGAAGATCGCGGCCGGGATCGGCAAGCCGGACCGCAGCCTCGTCACGCCGCTGACGGGCGACGTGGTGGACGAGTTTCCGCCATCGGAAACGCGGCACCTCGGCGAAGCCGGCACCTATCCGAACTACCTCGGGGAGCTGCTGGGCGGCGACACCGACCGCATCCGGCGCGGGCTGACCCGCCGGCTGGCGAACGGCACGGAGGTGCCGGTTGCGTCGCTGCTCTACCTGATGCTGCGGCAGAGCCTGCTGCAGGAGCACGCGGTGGCCGCCGCGCGCCTGGCCGTGCAGCACGGCGGCGAAGATTGGAGCGCCTTCCGCGAGAAGGAGCTGGTGAACATCTGGTTCGGCCTGGACCGGCTGGTGTGGGACGCGCTGTACCGGCCGCGCAGCTGGACGCTGGCGGGGCTGCCGCAGCCGAGCGCGGCCGCCGACCTGGTGATGAAACGCGACGGGCTGAGGCGCGTGATGCGCAACTGGTCCCATCATTTCGCCGACATCGAAGAGACGGAGCGGGCGCTCGCGCACCTTGCAAAGCGGCCGACCGCGGTGCTGGAGCGATGCTTCGCGGAGACGCTCGACATCGCCTCCTACCGGATTGACGCGTGGATCACCGGCTTCGCGTTCCAGTCGCTGCTGTCGCGCCGGATCTGGCCGGAAGCGCGGCGCCAGGGCCGGCCGAATCCAGCGCGGGAAGAGGGCGGCGGCGAGCGGCCGATCCGCTTCAACGTCAACGCGCGCCCGGTCGGCGGCTGGACGCCCGGCCTGTCGCTCGGTGCCTTCGGCTGGGTCGAGGACCTGGTGCCGGATGCCGCGCCGGAAGGGGTGGACGACGAGGTGCCGGCGGAGCTGCGGCCGGCGGAGGGCGGCGTGGTGCGCGAGGCGGCGAGCCTCGGCACCGTGCTCGCGCCCTCGCCGAACCACGCCGTCACGGCGGCGCTGCTGCGCGCGGGCGCGGCGAGCGAGCCGGGGCGGGATGCCTTCAACATCCACCTCTCCTCCGCGCGGACGCGGGATGCGCTGTGGCTGATCGAGGGCGTGCGCAACGGGCAGCCGCCGGCCGCGCTGCTCGGCTACCGGTTCGAGCGCCTGATCCGCGACAATGCGCCCGGGTTGCAGGCGATCCTGCCTGCGCTGCGGCTGGCCTTTCCCATGCCGACGCCGGCGGCTGCCGCGGGCGGGCCGGCCCCCGCCATCCCGCCGCGCGACGTGGTGAACGGGCTGCGTATCGTGCAGCGGCTGGAAGCGGGCGTGGCCGCGTTCGATGCCGACCTGGACGTGCCGATACAGGGGCTCTCCGTGGCCGATGCGGATGCCGCGCGCGCGGAGCTGTTGCGCTTCGCGCAGGACCTGCTCGGGCTGTTCGACGCGGGCGGCGACCTGATGCTGGCCGAGAGCGTGCATCAGGCGGCGCTGGGCAACCAGGATCGCGCGGCCGGCATCGTGACCGCGGCCGGGGAGTTCACGCATGTGCCGGACCGCTTCGACGTTGCCGCGACGCCGCGCGGGGGCCGCGCCGTTGCGCATCGGCTGTTGGTCCTGCTGCCGCAGGTCGCGGCGGCGGCCGGCAGCGCGCCGCGCGCGGCCCTTGCGCCGGCGCTGGATGCGGCAATCGGCGAGCTGGTCGGGCCGTTGAGCCGGATCGCCTGCGGCGTCGCCTATGCGCTGGGCGATGGCACGACGGTGACGGAGAGCGCGACGCTGGACGAGATCGGGCTGGCGCCGCTCGAGGTGGCGCTGCTGGCGGACGAGACGGGATTGGCGGAGCTGACGTCGCGGCTCGACCTGCTGGCGCGTCCGCGGCTGCGTGCGTCACGGCGGAAGGTGGAGATCACCGGGCGGACGCTCGCGACGCATGGCTTGGCAGTGGCCGGCGCGCGCGCGCTCGGGGAGTTGCTGCCGGTGCTGCGGCGGGCACGGCGGCTGCTCTCGGCGCGCGCGGCGACGTGGCGGGACCTCGTGCCGCAGGATCTCCTGAAGGGCGCGTCACGCGACGAGGTCGAGCGCGTGGATACCGACGAGCTGTTCCTGCGCGTGCTCGGCGGCGCGCCGGGTGCGGCGCCGGCCGCGACGGGGCTGCTGCCGCGATTCGTCGCGGCAAGGGACGCGCTCGACGCGGAAGGCGCGAAGGTGCCGGCGAACGCCGCCGCGCTCTCCGCGGCGCTGCTGGAGGCGAGCCGGTTCGGGCTGCAGGAGGCCGTGCCGGTGCCGGACGAAGCGGAGGGCGACCTGGCGGCTCGCGCCGTGCGGACGGTGCAGGCGATGGGGGAGCGGATCGCGACGGCGGAGGCGCTGGTGCAAGGCTTCATCGTGCCGCCGGCGCGGACGGTCGGACCGCTGGGCAACGCCGCCGCGGCGCCGCGGCAGGACGCGCCGGAGCGGGTCGCCTTGTGCCACGCGGTGACGGAAGCGCTGCTCGGCGGCGGGTTTCCGCTGCTGCCGCTGGTCGTGCCGCCGGCCGCGACGCCGCTGCACGGGCCGCTCGCGGTGGAGCGCGAGCGCGCGGAGGATTGGCTGCTGGTTGCCGCGCGGCTGCGCGCCGGGGCTTCCGATCTCTCCGGCCTGCGCGTGCTGGCGGACGCCACCGCGGCCGCGCTCCGCGCGCCGGAGGTGCTGCAATGGCCGGCGGCGCTCGGGACCTGGGCGGCGGATGCGTTGCCGGACGAGATGCCGAAAGGCGAGATCGTCTCGGTCTTCATCCAGCCGCTCGGCAATGCCGACCTGACGCAGCCATTCGCGGGCCTGCTGCTGGATGAATGGAGCGAGGTGGTGCCGGAGCGCGACGGCCGCCTCGGCCTGGCCGTGCACCACGACGCACCCAACGCGGAGCCGCCGCAGGCGCTGATCCTGGCGGTGCCGGAAGACGGCGCGGCGGATGGCTGGCGCTGGAGCCGGGCTGCGCTGCTCGCCTGCGTGGAAGGCAGCCTGGCGCTGGCGAAGGTGCGTGCGGTCGGACCGGACGAGCTGCGGCGCACCCAGCTCGATTTCCTGCTGCCGGCGACCGTCGCGCCGGAGACGGTCACCCCGCACACCATCTCGACGAGCTACATCGCGAACGCCGTGACCGAGGCGGCTGCGATGCTCCATGCGATCCAGAAGCAGGGCTGAACGGCGATGACGGATCTGAAGGTCGCCGCGCTGGGCCCGCGCGTCGCATCGAGCCCGGGCCTGCATACGGAGCTGAAATCCATCCACCGCGTGCCCTCGGTCGTCACCTGGAACCGGCTCGAAGGCCGGCCCCGCGCCGACGACCTGACGCGGCCGATGCGCGCGGAGGTGCGCGACCCGCTCTGGCTGCTGGCGCGGCAGTGGCAGCTCGGCGAGTTCCGCGCGGAGGATGCGGGCACGCCGACGCGCGCGCGCTTCGTGGTGGAGCGTCGCAAGGTGGATGGCGTGCGTCGCGGCGGTGCGACGGCGGCGCTGGATCCCACCTCGCCGCTGGAAGCGCAGGTGGAGGCGGGGCCGGTCGCGCCGGATTTGATGACCGCCATCGCCCGGGGGCCGCGCCTTCGAAGCCGCGCTCGGCGCGGACGTGGCGCTGCGCGACGCGTTCCGCGCGACCTATGCATTCGCGGCGCCGGCCGAGGACCGCTCGCTGGCGTCGCTCCACCTCGCGACCGCGCCGCGGGAGCTGGAGCTGCGCCATGCGATCGCCGGGCGGGTGCTCGATGGCGCTCGGCTGGCTGCCGACCTTGCGGGGACGGATGAGGCGGCTTCGGTCACCTTCGCTGCGCTGGGCGTGGCGTTCGGGGGCGGCGCGGCGGGTACGGTGGATGCGGCCGGCGCGGCGCTGCGCGCGCGTGCGGCGGGCCATTTCCCCGTGGCTGCCGCGCGCGCCTGGGTTCCGGAGCGGCTGGACTACGCCTTCGGCCTCTCGGCGCCCGAGGCGGGCGGCACGGAGACGCGGCTGGTTGCCGACGATTACGCCGGCGGCCGGCTGGATTGGCACGCCTTCGACGCGGTGCGCGGAGCGACCTCCGATGCCGGCTTCGCGCGCGGGACGCCGATGCGCGAGACGCTCAGCCTGCTGCCCGCGCCAGCGCGCTTCGCCGGCGCGCCCGCGCTGCGCTGGTGGGAATTCGAGACGAGCCGCGTCGGCTTCGGCCTGATGACCGCCTCGCGCACGGACATCGTGAAGCTGCTGCTGGCGGAATTCGCGCTGGTCGCCGGCAACGACTGGTTCCTGCTGCCGGTCAAGGCCGCGCATGGCGAACTGGTGGAGGTGCCGGCGCTGGTGATGGAGGACAATTTCGGCATCCGCTCGCTGATCGAGCCGACCTCGGCCGCGCAGCGGCGGCTCGGCCTCGCAGGCAGCTGGTCGCTGTGGCGGCCCACGGCGCGCGACGCAGCGGCCGGCGAGCCGCCGCTGCTGTTCGCGGACGTGCTGCCGCGCTCGCTCGAATCGCGGCCGGTGGAGCGCGTGCTGTTCGTGCGCGACGAGATGGCGAACCTCGTCTGGGCCGTGGAGGCGATCATCCCCGACGCGCTGGAAGGCGGCCGCGACGGGGGAGAGGCCGCGCACCGGCTGCGCGAGGCGATTCTCGGCCCGGGCGACGCGGCGCCCGCGCCGGCTCCGCTGGACGGCGTGGAGACCGCCTATCGCCTGATGGGCACGGTGCCGGAGAACTGGATCCCGTTCGTCGCGGCGAAGCTCGCGGGGCAGGCGACGGCGACGATGCTGCTGCAGGGCGCGATGCCGCGCATCGCGCCGGATGCTGCGGTGGCGGGCGGCGGCCTCTCGCGCCTGGTGCTGCCGCGCGGCACGATCCTGGCGGCCGATCCCGTCGCCGACCCGAACCTGATCCACGAGGCGGAGGTGCTGCGCAGCGGCGTGGTGATCGAGCGCAGCTTCCAGTCCGCGCGGTGGCTGGGCGGGGCGAGCGCGGCGTGGAGCGGCCTGACGCGCCGCAACGGCTCCGGCGAGGGCGCGAGCGGGCTGGCCTTCGACGCGCTCGTGCCCGGGCCGTGATGGCCGACGGTCATCCCTGCGCTGACGGGAAATCGCGCAGGCGCCCGGCGCGCGGCTCGGTTGCCCGTCAACGCTCCGCCTGCGGACGGGCCGGCGCAGGCCCTTCGTCGCGCAGCGGCTGGGTGAGCATGCGGTCGAGCCACATCTCGCGGGGCGCGCGGAACTGTGCGATGCCGATCGTCATCCCGTCATGCCCGGCGGCGGGCTGGGCGCGGTAGGTGCCGAACAGCCGGTCCCAGAGCGCCAGGTTGAAGCCGAAGTTGCTGTCGGTCTCGCGCTTCAGGATCGAGTGATGCACGCGGTGCATGTCCGGCGTGACGAGGAGCAGGCGCACCGCGCGGTCGAGCGGGCCCGGCAGGCGGAGATTGGCGTGGCTGAACATCGAGGTGGCGTTGAGCAGCACCTCGAAGATCAGCACCGCGACCGCCGGCGCGCCGAGCGCCACCACGACGACGAGCTTGATGACCATGGAGAGGAGGATCTCGGCCGGGTGGAAGCGCAGGCCGGTGGTGATGTCGAAGTCGAGGTCGGCGTGGTGCATGCGGTGCAGCCGCCACAGCGGGGGCACGGCGTGGAACAGCCGGTGCTGCAGGTAGATGACGAGGTCGAGCAGCACGATCGCGGCCGGGATCGCCGCGACGGGCGGCAGGCCGATCCAGGGAATCAGGCCGATGCCGCGCGCTTCGGCGAACAGCGCCGCGCCGACCGCTGCCGTCGGGAAGACGAGGCGGAGGAGGAGCGTATCGAGGACGACGACGCCGAGGTTGTTCGGCCAGCGCCGCCAGCGGCTGAAGGAGCGCCGCTTGCGGGGAAAGCACGCCTCCAGCGCGGCCACCAGCGCGAGCACGCCTGCGAAGGCCGCGAGGCGGATGACGGGTTCGTTGGCGAGGAGCGCATCCATGTGGTGGGTCCGGTGTGACGCAGAGGCGGAGGCGGGCCGGTTCGGATCGCGGGCGCCATGGGCCTGTCAGGCAGGTCCCCCCACCGTCCGCTCCTTCGGGTCTGCCGGATGTGTAGCACGGACGGAGCGCGGGCGGCGCCGGACCGGGGGCTGTGCGGCGGCGCGAAATTCGGGCATCGGCCTGCGTAACCTGCCGGCACGCCGCGGCGAAGCAGGGCTGACCGGGCGCCGGCCGCGCGACCCGTCGAGGAGACCTGCCGCCATGCCGCACCTGCCCCGTCGCCCGCTGCTCGCCGCCCTCGCCTCCGGCTGGATCGCCGCTGCCGGAGGCGCCCAGGCCGCGGAGCGCGCGCCCTGGACCGATGCCGCCTTCGCCGCGGCCCAGGCCGCGGGACGCCCGCTGATCGTCGAGGTGACGGCGCCGTGGTGCCCGACCTGCCGCGCCCAGGCGCCGCATGTAGCGGCGGCGCTGGCCGATCCGGCGATGGCGTCGGCCCTGCTGCTCACGGTGGATTTCGACACGCAGAAGGAGGCGCTGCGCCGCCTGGGCGTGCGGCAGCAATCCACCATCATCGCCTTCAACGGCGCGCAGGAGCGCGGCCGCATCGTCGGCGTCACCGATGGCGGGCAGATCCGCGAACTGATCCGCCGCGCCGTCTGAACATGGGAACGCTGTTCCTGGCCGGGCTGGCGGGGATCCTCGCCAGCCTGTCGCCCTGCGTGCTGCCGCTGCTGCCGATCGTGCTGGGCGCCGCCACCGCGGAGCATCGCCTGGCGCCAGTCGCATTGGCCGGCGGGCTGGTGATCGGCTTCGCCGGGCTCGGCGTCGCGCTCGGGCTGCTCGCGACGGCGATCGGTCTCGATCCGGACGTGCTGCGGATCGGTTCCGCGGTGCTGCTGTTGCTGGCGGGCCTTGCCCTGCTGGTCGCCGGCCTCGCGACGCGCCTGACCGTGGCGGGGGAGGCGATGATGGCGCCGGTCTCCGCGCTGGCGCAGCGGATGCCGGCGAGGGGCCTCGGCGGGCAGTTCGGCCTCGGCGTCGTCCTGGGCGTGGCCTGGGCGCCCTGCACGGGGCCGGCGCTCGGCGCCGCGCTCGGCCTCGCGGCGCAGGCGGGCACGGCCGCGGAGGCCGCGACGGTGATGGCGGCCTTCGCGCTGGGCGCGGCCCTGCCGCTGCTGGCGCTGGGGAGCGTGGCACGCAGCGCGATGCCCGGGCTGCGCCGGCGCCTGGCGGAGGTCGGCGGTTGGGGACGCCCGGCGCTGGGCGGCGTCCTCGCCCTCGTCGGCGTGGCGGTGCTGAGCGGGCTGGACCGCCGCGTGGAGGCGGTGCTGACAGCGGCGCTGCCGGACGGGTGGGTCGGGTTGATCACCCGGTTCTGAGGCTCGTCGCCCGTAGCTTGCGGAGCGACGGAAACATCGAGGAGATCCGGCTGATGATGACCGACGTGACCGCAATGCGCCGCGGGCTGATCCTCGCGGCGTGCGGCATGGTGTTGGCAACGGCGCTGCCTGCCTTCGGGCAGCAGGCGGGCCTCGTCACGCGGCCCAGCGCGCATTCGCCCCGGGTGACGCTGGACCGCTTCGGCGCCGCGGTGCGCGAAGCCGGCTGGATCGTCTTCGCCGAGGTGGACCATGCCGCCGCGGCGCGCGACGCCGGCCTGACGCTGCGGGCGCGCACGGTGGTGCTGTTCGGCAATCCGCGGGCTGGCACGCCGGGGATGGCCGCCAACCCGACGCTCGCCCTGGACCTGCCGATGCGGGTGCTGGTGTGGGAGGATGACGGGGGGCGTACCTTCATCACCCGCAGCACCGGGGCGGACCTCGCGGAGCGGGTTTTCGCCCGTCACGGCGTGACCGTTCCGCCCGAGGGTCAGCGTGCGACGGATGCTGTCCTCGAGACGCTGGTGCGCAAGGCTGCCGAATAGGGCGGGCGGCGCATCCCGCTTGCCGGTGGCGCCCCTGCCGGATATGAGAGGTGGACGGAGCGCGGGCGTAGTTCAGAGGTAGAACGTCAGCTTCCCAAGCTGAATGTCGTGGGTTCGATTCCCATCGCCCGCTCCATTTTCCTTTGATAGTAGTAGCCGACCAGTCGCGTTCTCCGCTTTGACCGAAGCCGACGTCCAAGCCAAGATGCTTATGCACTGATCGAAGAAGGCTTAGTCACTCCTACCATGTAGCACTTCGACGGCGGGCTAGCCGCTGTTAACCGCTTTTAGGATCACCTCCACAGCCAATTTCGTGCCGATCCCCTTCCCGACGTCCACAATCCAGCCACGCATCTTGTCTCCAAGACTCTTCAGAGCGGTGCCGACACCACCCGCGTCGCCCGCAGCGGCAGCGGTCTCGGCGCTCGCGACCGCTCCGATGGCGCTGTAGTGCTCCGGTGACTTCGCTGACGCGATCAGCGCCTCTCGCAGGGCCTGTAGCTCAGCGGCCAGCTTCGCCAAGTCAATCGGGGAGATGGCAATATGCGCGTTCTGCGTGGAGTTGTGTGTCCCCTGCTGGATCGCGCCGCCGTGCATAACCTCGACATTGATAATGTTGATTGCAGGCGGGAAGTAGGTAGTGCTGTTTCGCGGGTGCGCCCGCGCACGCTCAATCTCGTCGATGCCGTGGGACGTAATATCAACAACCGGATACGCGTCCATTATTTGCCGGTCGACTATCAATCGCTTTCCTACAAGGTAGCTGACCACGGTGCGGGTCTTAGCTGCGTCAAAGCCGAGCCGATCAGCGATTTCTTTGCTATTGACGATGCTGCACTGATCGCCGCCGGTTTTTTCATAAAGAGCGTTCAGGAACTTGAGCGCACTCTCGTTGACGGTCGCCACTGTCTTCCTCTGAGATGATCGTATCGCTGACGTGGGATCGTCACAGTTGAGTTGCAAGGCGAGAACTTGCCTCAAGGCGCCTCACTCAATCTGTCTCTATCTTGCAAAAGCCAGCAAAGGGCGGATTTCCGGTAACCTACTGAGTTCGATGCGACGAAAGCGCACTTCCCAAGCTGAATGTCGTGGGTTCGGTTCCCATCGCCCGCTCGACCGCTCATCCCCACTCCGCCGGTCCCTCATGCGTCACCGCGCCGCCCGGCGCCTGGCCGACGAGGCGGGCGTATTTGGCGAGGAGGCCGGCGCGGTGGCGCGGCGCGGGTGGGGTCCAGGCGGCGCGGCGGGCGGCGAGCTCGGCGGGCTCGACAAGCAGGTCCATGCTTCGCGCGCGCGCATCAATGCGGATCCGGTCGCCGTCGCGGACCAGGGCGAGCGGGCCGCCGATGGCGGCTTCGGGTGCGACGTAGCCGACGCACATGCCGCGCGTCGCGCCGCTGAAGCGGCCGTCGGTGACGAGGGCCACCTGCTCCCCCATGCCCTGGCCGTAGATCAGCGCGGTCACGCCGAGCATCTCGCGCATGCCGGGGCCGCCGACTGGGCCTTCGCCCCGGATGACCAGCACGTCGCCGGCGGCGTAGGCGCGGGCGCGGATGGCGGCGACGCAGGCCTCCTCGCCGTCGAAGACGCGGGCGGTGCCCTCGAAGATCAGCGACCTCAGGCCGGCAACCTTGATGACGGCGCCGTCCGGGCAGAGCGTGCCGCGCAGGATCGCGAGGCCGCCATCGGGCGCGATCGGCGCGGCGGGGTCGCGGACCACGGCGCCGTCAGGCGGCGGAGACGCGCGGTACTCCTCGGCCATCGTGCGGCCGGTGACCGTGATGCAGTCGCCGTGCAGGTGGCCGCTGCGGATCAGTGCGCCGAGGATCACCGCGGTGCCGCCGGCCTCGTGCACGTCCTTCGCGGTGAAACGGCCGCCGGGGCGGAGGTCGCCGATGAGCGGCGTGCGCGCGAAGACCTCCGCCACGTCGTCCATCGTGAAGCGCAGGCCGGCCTCGTTGGCGATGGCGGGCAGATGCAGCGCGGCGTTGGTGGAGCCGCCGGTGGCGGCGACGATCGCGGCGCCGTTCTCCAGCGACCTGCGCGTGACGATGTCGCGCGGCAGCGGGCCGCCACCTTCCAGCATCCCCAGCAGGCGCACCGCCGCGGCCTGCGCGACGGCGGCGCGCATGCTGTACACGCCGGGGATCATCGAGGTGTTGGGCGGGGAGAGGCCGATCGCCTCGCCGACCATCGCCATGGTGTTCGCGGTGAACTGGCCGCCGCAGGCGCCGATCGTGGGCAGGCAGGCGTGCTCGATCGCCGCGGCCTCGGCCTCCGTCATGCGCCCGGCCATCACGGCGCCGACCGCTTCGTACGCGTCGAGCGCGGTCAGGTCGCGCCCGGCGTGCCGGCCGGGCAGCGCGGAGCCGCCGTAGAGGAAAATCGCGGGGATGTTGCAGCGGAGCATGCCCATCATCACGCCCGGCAGCGTCTTGTCGCAGCCGCCGAAGCCCAGCAGCGCATCGTAGGCGAGGCCGTGCACCGTCGCCTCGATCGTGTCGGCGACGAGCTCCCGGCTGACCAGGCTGAACTTCATGCCCTCGTGATTCATGCTGATGCCGTCGGAGACGGAGGGCGCGGTGAATTCGCGCGGCACGCCGCCAGCGGATGCGATGCCGAGGCGGGCGGCGTCCACCTGGAAGGCGTGCGTCATGTTGCAGGGCGTCTGGTCGCCCTTGAAGGAGACGATGCCGACCAGCGGCTTCGCCAGGTCATCCTCGGACAGGCCCATGGCACGGTAGAAGGCGCGGTGCGGCGCGCGGTCGAGGCCCTCGGTGGTGATGCGGGAGCGGCGGTTCATGCCGGCCACGCTATGCGGAGGCGCGGCGCTTGTCAGCTTCGGGGCGGGCTGCGAACGTCGCAGGCGATACGGAGGATGCGCCCATGATCACCCGCCGCGTGCTCGGCCTCGCTGCCCTCGCAACGCCCTCCGCGACGCGCGCGCAGGGCTTCCCCGACCGGCCGATCCGCTGGGTGGTGGCGTATGGCGCGGGCGGGCCTTCGGACCAGTTCGCGCGGCTGATCGCGCGCGGCATGTCGGCGCGGCTCGGGCAGAACGTGGTGGTGGACAACCGGCCCGGCGGCGGCGGCGTACTGGCGACGGAGCTGGTGCTGGGCGCGCCGGCGGATGGGCACACGCTGCTGATGGTGGACAACGGCATGGCGGTGTACAGCCCGGCGCTCTACACGCGGCTGCCCTACAACCCCGATGCGGCGCTGACCGGCGTTGGGCTGATCGCGCGCTTTCCGCTGCTGCTGATCGTGCGGAACGAGAACCCGATCCGCGACTGGGCCGGGTTCCTCGCCGCGGCGCGGTCCCGCGCGCCGACCTTCGGCAGCGGCGCGGTCGCCAGCCCGCAGCACCTGGCGATGGAATACCTCGCCCGCGTCGCGCGCTTCGACGCGACCCACGTGCCCTACCGCAACTCGCCGGCCGCGCTGCAGGACATGCTGGCCGGCGCGGTGGACTGCATGCTGACGGACAGCGCCTCCGCCACCGGCGCGATCCGGCAGGGGCAGGCGCGCGCGATCGCGGTGATGACGCCGGCGCGGCTGGCCATCCTGCCCGACGTGCCGACGCTGCGCGAACTCGGCGTCACGGATGTCAGCGCCTATGCCTGGATGGGGATGAGCGCGCCCGCCGCGGCGCCGGCCGCCGCGGTGGCGCGCGTGAACGAGGCGCTGAACGCCTCCATCGCGTCGGAGGAGGTGGCGAAGGTCGTCCGCAACCTCAGCGCCGAGGCGGCGCCGGGCGACGCGGCGGCGTTCAACGCGCAGATCCGCGCGGAATCCGCCCAGTGGCGGCCGCTGATCCGCGACCTCGGCATCAGGCTGGACGGGTGACACACATGGACGCGACCATCGAGACGCTGCGCCAGGTCAGCACGGCGACGCTCACCTCGCAGCTCCTCAAGAAGCACGGCATGCGCAGCCGGTCGGTCGCCGGCGTGCGGCCGGTGAACGCCGCGCGGTGCCGCTTCGTCGGGCCGGCGCACACGCTGCGCTACGTGCCGGCGCGCGAGGACCTGATGGCCGAGGCGATGCTCGACGCCCCGTCGAACCCGACGCGCGAGATGGTCGAGGACATGCCCCCGGGCGGCGTGCTGGTGGTGGACATGGGCGGCTGCCTGACCGGCGGCGCGCTGGGCGACATCCTCGTCGCGCGGCTGATCGCGCGCGGCGCGGCCGGCATGGTGGCGGACGGCGCGATGCGTGATGCCGGGCCGCTGGCGGCCATGGCGCTGCCGGTCTTCTGCCGGGGCGTGACGCCGCCGCCCTCCTTCAACGGGCTGATCGCGGTGGAGCGGGACTGCGTCATCGGCTGCGGCGGCGTGCTGGTGCGGCCGGGCGACATCGTCGTGGCGGATGAGGACGGCGCGGTGGTGCTGCCCGCGCACCTCGCCGCGGACCTCGCGCGCGACGGGCTGGAGCAGGAGCGGATGGAGGCCTGGATCAAGTCGCGGGTGGAAGCGGGTGCGTCCACGCGGGGGCTGTATCCGCCGGGCGAGGCAGCGAAGGCGGAGTACCGCGCGTGGCAGGCCGCGCAGGGCTCGCGCTGACGCGGCCGGCGCAAATCTCGACACGTTTGCTGTCGCCCCCGCGAAAGCGGGGGCCCACCCTCCCGCCGTTCTGACACGCGGCGCGGTGGGTTCCCGCTTCCGCGGGAACGACGAGAAAGCGATCAGGAACTAAGCCGGCCGGTATGCCACAGCCGCTCAGCGCGTGAAGCCGATGGCGGCGAGGGCTTCGCGCGCCGCCTCGCCGGTGAGCAGGTCGAGCAGGTCGCGCGCGGCCGGCGTCTCCGTGAGCATCGCGGCGGCATAAGCGGTGGAGAGCGCGTAAGGCGGCGGCAGCGGGCCGAGCAGCCAGACGCCCGGGCGGCCCACGATTTCGGTCGCCTGGCTGACGGCGAGCTCCGCCTCGCCGCGGCCGCAGGCGGCGACGGCTTCGACGCCGAAGGGAAAGAGGCGCGACTTCGCGCGGACGGCGTCGGCGATCCCGAGATCCTCGATGACGCGGGCGAAGTGGCGGCCGCCGGTCGCGCCGCTCGCGGGGTCGGCCCAGGCGATGCCGTCGGCATTCAGCAGCGCGGCGCGCAGCGAATCCGCATCGTGGACCGGGCGGCGCGGGGCGCCGTCTCGGACGGCGACCGCGGTCGCGGCCGCACCCAGCCGGATCGCCTCGCCGCGCAGCAGCCCGGCGTCGCGCAGGGCGCCCATGGCCTCCTCGCTGGTGGCGACGGCGTCGGCGGCTTCGCCGGCCAGCACGCGGTCGCGCAGCGCGCCGGCGGTGCCGTATGCCACGCGGAACGCCGACGGGGATGCGGCGAGCAGGCCTTCGACCGCGGTCTTGATCGCGCCGGCGGCCAGCAGCACGGGTGTGGTCATCGCGCCAGGCGCCTCTCCCGCCAGATCGGCAGCACGACGGAGACCACCAGCAGCGCCCACAGCACGTTGGCGATCGGCGAGGAAAACAGCACGAGGATGTCGCCCTGCCCGATGCGCAGGGACCGCAGCAGGTAGCGTTCGAAAATCGGGCCGAGCAGCACGCCGATGAGGATGGACGTGACGTGGTAGTTGCTGCGGACCGCGACGTAGCCGATCACGCCGAAGACCAGCGCGATCACCATGTCGAAGACGTATTCGCGGTCCGCGAAGGCGCCGACGACGGTCAGGCCCAGGATCAGCGGCACGACGGTGTGCACGGGGACGGTGACGACGCGGGATGCGTAGCGCGCCAGCGGCATCACCATCGGGATCATGAAGATGTAGGCCACCGTCATCATCACGAAGACGCCGTAGGCGATGGAGGGCGTCTCGCCGAACAGGCGCGGGCCGACGGTGATGCCGTGATACTGCAGCACGATCATCATCACCGCGGCGGTGGAGCCGCCGGGCACGCCGATCGCCATGGTGGGTACGAGCGTGCCGGAGGTGACGCCGTTGTTGGCGCTCTCCGGCGCGATGACGCCGGGCGGGTGGCCGGTGCCGTAGAGCTCCGGCGTGCGGGAGAACAGTCGCGACTGCTGGTAGGCGACGAAGCTGGCGATGTAGGCGCCGGCGCCCGGGATCACGCCGACGACCAGGCCGAGGAAGGCCGTCCAGGTGATCTGCCACCAATGGGTCGCGCACATGCGCAGGCCATCGAGCGTGTCGGCCCATTGCGCGGCGCGGCTCTGCGGCGGCGGCGGGTCGGCGAAGCGCTCCTCCAGCATCACCAGGCTCTCGCTGACGGCGAAGAGGCCGATGAGGACGGGGACCAGCGGCAGGCCGTCGTAGAGTTCGAGGAAGCCGAAGGTGGCGCGCGGCGTGGAATAGACGGCGTCCGTGCCGATCGCGCCGAGCATCAGGCCGAACATGCCGCCGATCAGCCCCTTCAGCATGTCATTCGCCGCGAGCACGGCGATGAGCGTGAGGCCGAACAGGATGATGACGACCATCTCGACGGAGCGAAGCAGGAGGCCGAGACCCGCGAGGAATGGCAGCAGTGCGAGGACCGCGACGGAGGTGACCAGCCCGCCCGCGACGGAGGCGACGAAGGACAGCACCAGCGCCTGCTGTGCCTGCCCCTTCTTCGTCATCTGGTAGCCGTCAATGCAGGTGGCCGCCGCGCCGCCGGAGCCCGGGATGTTGACGAGAATGGCGGGAATGCCGCCGGAGAGGTGGTTTGCGCAGTAGAGCGAGATCATGAAGGCCAGCGCGGCTTCCGTCTCCATCGCCAGCGTGACGGGCAGCAGGATGATGAGCGTATTCTGCGGCGAGAAGCCCGGCAGGATTCCGACGACGAGGCCGAGCGCGATGCCCGGCAGGATGGCCCACCACAGCGAGAAGGAGCGCGCGAAGAGCTCGGCCAGGAGGGCGGGGTCGAGCTCCATTCAATCTGCGACCGGCAGGCCGAACAGGGCCGCCATCGCGTGCTCGAAGGGGCCGAGCGGGAAGCGCGTGCCGAGCCCGACGATCAGCGTCGCCCAGACCAGCAGAGGCGTGATCAGCGACACGCCGAGGAGCGTCGCCGGGCGGCGCGCACCGAGCATCCACATCGCCGCGAACAGCATGAGCGCGAGCGAGACGACGGTGCCGAGAAGGGGAAGCGCCGCGACGAAGGCGGCGCAGAGCGCGAGCAGGCCGAGGCGGAGCCGATTCGTCGTCCGATCGCCGCCGAGCGTCACGCCGGGCGTGATCTCGCCCCGGCGCCACCCGGCCGCCATGCGCACCAGCAGGATCGCGACGAGCAGGAGAAGGATCGCGCCGATGACGACGCCGTTCGCCTTCGCCTCCCACGCCAGCTCCGTGACGGTGGCGAAGTAGTAGGCGGTGAAGGCGACGGCGAGCGCGGGGATGATCAGCTCCTGCCCGGCACGGCGTGGCGCCATCAGCGCTGCGCCGTGAGCTGCGCGCGGTAGCGGTTCGCCAGCTCGATCATGCCGAGCGCGTATTCGGTGCAGGCGGCGCGGTCGCCGTAGCGGATCGTCTCGATCGGCAGGCCCTGCTTGTCGTAGGCGTCGCGGAAGGCCGGGTCGTCGAAGACGCGCGCGGCGCTCTCCTCCAGCACGCGGAAGCGGTCGGGGAAGCGTTCGATCGCGCGGGTATGGATCGCCCAGGCGCGGGAGGAGTAGAGGTCCGGGATGGCGGTGCCGAACACCGCGTTGACCGGCGGCGCGTTCGCGGTCCGGTCGGGCAGGATGTTCTCGCGGTTGAAGAGGCCGAGGGTGCGCATGCGCTCCCCCTGCTGCACCACGACCGCGACCGGCAGCACGCCGATATCGGCCTCGCCGTTCAGCACCGCGACGAGGGTGGGGCTGCCGCCGCCATAGGGGACGAGGTTGAAGCGCGCGCCCGTCGCCTTGCCGAGCGCGAGGATGCCGATGGATGCCGGGTGCGGGATGCGGCTGGTCGCGACGTTCACCGCGCGGCGCCGTGCCTCGGCGACCGCGTCCTCGATGCGGCGGAAGGGGGAGTTGGCGCGGACGAAGACGCAGCTGTCGTCCACGTCTATGCGGCAGAAATAGGTGATGTCCTCCGGGAAGCGGAAGCGCGGGCGCTGGAGCGCGTACATGATCATCTCCGGCCCCATGTTGCCGAAGAGCAGGTGATGCGCATCGGCATCTCGGCGGGAGACGAAGAGCTCGTAGCCGACCTGGCCGGCGGCGCCGGCGAAGAACTCGTATTCGAACTGGCGGCCGTTCAGGTGCTTCGACCAGCCATCGTCGAAGCTGCGCGCCAGCCGGTCCGCGCCGCCGCCCTGGCCGGTGGGGATGACGACGCGGAAGTTGCGCGAAGGGAAGGCGGGCTGGGCGTGCGCGGCGCGCGGCAGGAACGGCGCGGCGAGCAGCGGGGCCAGCGCGCGGCGGGTGGGGCGGATCATGCGTCGCGTGCTCCTGTCACCGGTGCGTCGCCGCGATAGACGGCGTCCGGCTGCGCGAAGAAGGCGGCGAGGATGTGCTGCACCAGCCGGAAGTTCTTCTGCTGGAAGCTGGCATGCGCGATGCCCGGCATGACCGCGAACTGCTTGTCGGGGTTCGGCAGGCGGCGGAAGAAGTCCATCAGGTCGTCCATGCCCGCGATGCCGTCGTATTCGCCGCGCATCACGATCGTCGGGCAGGCGATGCGCGCGGGATCCACCACCGGCAGGTGCAGGCACATGTCCACGTAGGTGCCGATCGGCACGCTGCCGTCCAGTGCCAGGATGGCGTCGGCGAAGGCGTCCACCACCACGGGATCGGCGGTGCCGGGATGGTCGCGCGTGAAGATGGAGTGGACGAAGTCGCGGTTGATCGGGCGGCGGTTCCCGGCGGCCTGGTAGTCCGGCAGCCTGCGGCGGCGCTGCTCCAGCGTCGGGCTGCCGGCGCCGGTCCAGACGAAGGCATCGAGCGCGAGGCGCCTCACGCGATGCGGCGCGCGCTGCGCGAACAGCGCCGCCTTCAGCGCGCCCGAGGAGATGCCGTACACCAGCAGTGGCCGCTCCCCGCGTTGCGCCGCGATGTAGGCGGAAGCGGCTTCGATGTCGTCGGCGCCGTTCGCGATGTCGCAGGTGATGTCGCGATGCTTGGAGGAGCGGCCGTAGCCCTCGTTGTCCAGGCACCAGCAATCGTAGCCGGCGCGCGCGAACACATCCATCACGGAGATGTCGGGCTGGCCGGGGACGCGCAGGTCGAAGGTCGGCTGCGACGCCATGGAGGAGCCGTGCACGAACAGCACGATGCCGCGCCCGCCCGCCGGCGTGCCGACGAACTTCTCCCACAGGAACAGGCGGACATCGCCCTTCGCCGTCCAGTGCTCGACGCCGGTGACGGGTTCGCTCATGCGCCCGCGCTGCCTCCCTGTGTCCTGCGACGATCCGGCGGGGCAGCGCGCCGTGTCAAGCGAGGGTCAGTTCAGGAAGGGGTTGCGGCCACGCGCCGGCGCCTGCGCAGGGCCGAAATGGCCGGCGAGGTAGTTCACGATCATGTCGCGGAACTCGCCTTCCAGCGGGTTCATGCCGTGCTTCTCGGTCATCCAGTCCATCAGCCCGTCCCACTGCTCGCGCGAGAGGCGGGAGCGGCGGATGAGGGCGGTGTTGTGGCAGGCCGTGCAGTAGCCGAAGGTCTCCGAGCGGCCCTCGCCTTCGGGCAGCACCGCCTCCTCCTCCGTCGCGTCGGTCGTGCGCGCGTCCTGCGCCATCGCCGCGCCCAGGCCGAGCGCGAGCATCGCCGTCAGCAGGATCCGCATCAGCCGACCAGGATGGCCGCGCCGCTGATCGGGTTCGCACCGTAGCCCTGCGGGTTCCAGTTGGCGGCGGCGTGCGGCTGCATCCGGCCTTCGCTGTCGGTCGCGCGGTACCAGATCTCGTAGTAGCCGTCGGAGGGAAGGGTCACGCGGCCGGTCCAGCGCTGCCAGGCGTGGCGGTTGGCGGGGGCGCCGACGGTCATCTCCTGCCAGGTGGCGCCGAAATCCGTGCTGGCGTGGACGGCGCGCACCGTCAGGTCGCCGGCCCATGCGGCGCCGCGCAGGTCGAGCGCGCGCGTGCCCGCCGGCAGCCGCGTGCCATGCGCGTGGGAGGAGAGGATGGAGCGCACGGGCATGCTCTCCATCTCGGCGAAGTCGCGGCCATCGTTGCTGCTGCCGGGGACGATCGGGCGCACGGGCAGGCGATAGGAGGTTCCGCCCATGCCCGCGCCGTCATGCACGCGGTCGCGCACCCAGATCCGCGTCAGCCATTTCTGGCTGAGGCTGCCCGGCCAGCCCGGCGTGATCAGCCGCACCGGCGCGCCGTGGATGTGCGGGATCGGCTGCCCGTTCATGCGGAAGGCGACGAGCGTATCCTCCTCCATCGCCTTGGCGATGCGCATGCCGCGCGCGATGGAGGGACGGTCGGTCGCGCCGGACAGGTGCGGGTCCGCGCCGTAATGCCCGGTGAAGACGGCGGAGGGCTTGAGGCCGGCGGCGTTCAGCACGTCGCGCAGGCGCACGCCGGTCCATTCGGCGTTGCTGATGGCGCCGTTGCCCCACTGGTTGCCGCGGCCTTGCGGCGAGAAGGCCGCGCGCCCGTTGCCGCCGCACTCCATCTGGAGCTGGCGCGTGACGACGGGGAAGCGGGCTTCGAGCTCGCCGACCGTGAGTTCGAGCGGCGCGTTCACCTCGCCATCAATCGTGATCTTCCAGGCGCGCGGATTGCCGGTGACGGGTTCCGGGATGGTGCCGTTGTTGCGGATGAACATGTTCGTGCTGCTCGTCACGGGTTCGTCGAGCAGATGTTCCGGCGTCTCCGCGACGAGGGGGCGTTCGCCCTGGATGATCAGCGGCCCCTTGCCGTCCATGCGCAGCGTCTGCGGCGCGTTGCCTTGCGCCGCGGCCGGGCGGGCGAGGAGGGCAGGCAGGGTGCCTTCCGGCATGTTCGACGCGAAGGGGATGGTGGCGCCGACCGCGGCACCCATCGCGGCGAGCGCCGTGCCGCGCAACGCGCCGCGGCGGCCGAAGGCCAGCGCATCGGCGCGTGCGGGGTCGTCGGCGTAGAATTCCTGGAGGGAGCGTTCGGGGGTGCCGTGGCGCAGCGTCATGGGACGGGATTTCCTCCGAGATCGTTGCCCGCCACCCTGCGACCGTTGCCGGTCCGGCGCAAGGCGACCAACGGAAGGCGTCAGCCCTTGCGGTCCGGGGCGAGCGGCAGGGGCGCGGCGAGCTCGAAGAGGGACGGCTCCGTCGGCTCGGGCCGCGCATCGGCGCGCGGCGTGGCGCGGCGGGGCTTCGGTGGCGCGTCCGCCTCCGGTGCCGTGAGCACCGCGTCGTCCCCGGCCGGCGCGACGGGCGGCGCCGGGCGGCGGGTCGGCACCACCACCGGCGCGATCGCGTCCAGCGCGTCCGACAGATCCGCGATCAGGTCCGCCACATCCTCCAACCCCACCGAAAGCCGCACCGTCCCATCCGTGATGCCCAGCCGCGCGCGCTCCTCCGCGCCCACGCGCATATGCGTCGTCGTCGCGGGATGCGTCGCCAGCGACTTCGCGTCGCCGAGGTTATTCGAGACGTCCACCAGGCCGAGCGCGTTCATGAAGCGGAACGCGGCCGCCTTCCCGCCCCTCACGTCGAACGTCACCAGGCTGCCGCCGGCGGCCATCTGCGCCTTTGCCAGCGCGCATTGCGGGTGATCGGCACGGAAGGGGTAGAGCACGCGCTCCACCTCCGCCCGCTCGGCCAAAAAATCGGCGATGGCGGCGGCGGAGCGGCACATGGCGGGCAGGCGCAGGTGCAGCGTCTCCAGCCCCTTCAGGATCACCCAGGCATTGAAGGGAGAGAGCGCGGGGCCGGTGTTGCGCACGAAGGGCTGCAGCACCTCGTCCACCCACTTCCTGCCGCCCAGCACCGCGCCGCCCAGCACGCGGCCCTGGCCGTCCATGTGCTTCGTCAGCGAATAGACGACGACATCGGCGCCGAAGCGCAGCGGCTTCTGCAGCAGCGGCGTCGCGAAGACGTTGTCCACCACCACGATTGCGCCGGCGGCGTGCGCCAGGTCGGCGACCGCGGCCAGATCCACCATATCCAGCATCGGGTTGGAGGGCGTCTCCAGCAGCACCAGCGCGGCGGGCCTGGAGAGCGCGTCGCGCCACTGGTCCAGGTCGCCGCCGTCCACGAACTCGCTGGAGATGCCGTAGCGCGGCAGCAGCGTCGAGACGATCCAGTGGCACGATCCGAACAGCGCGCGGCTCGCCACCACGCGGTCCCCGGTCTTCAGATGCGCGAGCATGGAGGCGTGCACCGCGGCCATGCCGGTGGCCGTCAGCCGGCAGGCCTCGGCGCCTTCGAGCAGCGCCAGCCGGTCCTCGAGCATCGTCACGGTCGGGTTGCCGAAGCGGGAATACTGGTAGTGCTGCGCGGTGCCGAGGAAGGTGGCCTCGGCCTGCTCGGCGCTCTCATAGGCGAAGCCGGAGGTGAGGAAGAGCGCCTCCGAGGTCTCGTCGAAGCCCGAACGCATCTGGCCGCCGCGGACGAGATGCGTGGCGGGGCGGAGGGAGCTGGCTAGGCGGGGCTTGCGCATGGGTCGGGGCACCTTCGGCACGCGGAAACGGCGTCCGGCCCCGTCGCGGGGTGCAGGGCGGGGCACGGATGCCTCTCCCGACGGCCGTTTAGCGCGCTTGTTTTTCCTCGCCGCAAGCAGGCCGGACAAATCGCGAGGGGCGTTGCCGCCGACCGCGGTGTTAGGACCGGAGGGCGCGGGCGGTCAAGGCGCCCCCCTCGTGCAGTGCCAGGGAGAGCAGGTCCGCCATCGCGTTGTCGGAGGAGGCGACGGCGAGCGCGGTCGCCTTCGCCGCATCGCGCGCGCGCAGCGCCGCCAGCAGCGCGCGGTGGCTCTCGACGGAGCGCGCCAGGCGGCCGGGGCCGAAGCCGAGCCGGAGGCGCAGCGCCTCCACCAGCGCCCAGCTTCGGGCCATGACGGCCGCGGCATCGGGGTTGCGGGCCAGCGCCAGCAGCGCGGCGTGGAAGGCCTGGTTCGCCGCCATCGCGCCGGCGCCGTCGCCCGCGCGGGCCGCGGCCTCGAAGCGCGCTTCCAGCTCCTCCAGCCCGTCCAGGTCGGCGTCCGAGACGTGGCGCGCCACGTCGGGGATCAGCAGGCCGAGCACGGCGGCGCGCAGGCGGTAGAGGTTGCGGATGTCGCCGGGCGCCAGCGTGCGCACCCGGGCGCCACGATGCGGGTGGCTCTGCACCAGGCCCTCGCCTTCCAGCACGCGCAGCGCGGCGCGCAGCGGCGTGGCGCTGACGCCGAGCCGGGCGGAGAGCGCGGCGACCGTCAGCTTCGTGCCGGGCGGCAGCGCGCCCTCCACGATCATCCGGCGCAGGCCGGCGGTCACGGCGTCCTCGGCGGTATCCACGCTTGATTCTATCAAATCTGCATGGTTTGATACAAGTGAGGCGAGGGAACGGAACCATGCGGATCGCCGCCGGGCAATTCCGGGAGCTGTCGCAACCCGACCTGCGCTTCGCGCGGCAGATCGGATGCGACGGCGTCACCGTGAACAAGCCGGATTTCGACAGCCCGGCCTGGGTCGCCTTCCTCGGCAAGCAGTTCACCGCCGCTGCCGGCCCGCGCCCGCCGACGCGCCGCTGGTCCGCGCTGGACCTCGCCCATCTGCGCAGCGCGGTGGAGGCGCACGGCCTGGCGCTGGAATGCGTGGAGGGCGTGCCGAAGAACCTGCTCGATCGCGCGATGCTCGGCCTGCCCGGGGCAGAGGAGCAGGTCGAGGACATCAAGGCGACGATCCGCGCGATGGGCGCGGCCGGCATCGGGGTGCTCGGCTACAACTGGATCCCCGACGGCGTGTGGCGCACGGCGAAGGCGGCGCATGGCCGCGGCGGCGCGCTCGTCACCGGCTACGACCACGCGATCGGCGCACGGGTCACCACCCATGCGATGCCGCCGCGCGACGCGGGCGCGATGTGGGCGAGCTGGGAGCGCTTCATCACCGCCGTGCTGCCGGTGGCGGAGGAAGCAGGCGTGAGGCTCTCCCTGCACCCCGATGACCCGCCGGTGCCGATGCTGGACGGCGTCGCCCGCATCTTCCACGACGAGGCCGGCTTCGCGCGCGCCATGTCCTTCGCGGACAGCCCGATGCACGGCATCGCCTTCTGCACCGGCACCTTCGCCGAAGCGGGCGCGGAGGGAATGATGGCCGCGCTGCGCCGCTTCGCCCGCGCCGGCCGCATCCACTACGTCCACCTGCGCAGCGTCGAAGGCCAGCTGCCGCGCTTCCACGAGAGCTTCATTGACGAGGGCACGGTGAACCCCGTCGCCGTGCTGCGCACCCTGCGCGACGCCGGCTTCGACGGCTTCGTCATTGACGACCACGTTCCCCGCGTGGAGGACGACACGGTGTGGGGCCACCGCAGCCGCGCCTACGCCACGGGCTACATCGCCGGCATCGTCCGCGCGCTGAGGGAGGAACCACGATGATGCGCCGCCTCGCCGCTCCGCTCGCCGCACTCGCCCTGCTGTCCGCCGCACCGCGGGCGGAGGCGCAGACGGTCCGCGTGGCCTTCGATGCCGAGTGGTCGTCGCTCGACCCGCATTACCACTCCTTTCCATACAATCTCTCGGTCGCCTACCACCTGTTCGACAGCCTCACCGGCCACGACGCCGAGCAGAAGGTCGTGCCGCGCCTGGCCGAGAGCTGGGAGGCGACGGAGCCGAACCGCTGGGTCTTCCGCCTGCGCGGCGACGCGCGCTTCCGCGACGGCACGCCGGTCACCGCGGCGGACGTTGCCGCGTCCGTCGTGCGCATCCGCGCGGTGCGCAACTCGCCCGGGCCCCTTACTACCGTCATCCGGCCGGTTACGGAGGTGGAGGCGCCGGACCCGCGCACCTTGGTGATCCGGACGAGCGAGCCGACGCCGGCGCTTCCCTCCCTGCTGACATCCGTCTTCGTGGTACCGGCGCGGCTGGCCGATGCCTCCGGCGAGGATTTCAACTCCGGCGCCGCGCAGCTCGGCTCCGGCCCGTTCCGCTTCCTCGCCTACCGGCGCGGCGACCGGCTGGAGCTGGCGCGCAACCCCGACCACTGGGCCGGCCCGGTGCCCTGGGAACGGGCGGAGCTGCGCATCGTGGCCAACGCCGCCGCGCGGGAAGCCGCGCTGCTCGCCGGCGACCTCGACCTCGTCGTCAATCCGCCGACCGTCGGGCTGGAGCGGCTGGCGCGCGACCTGCGCTTCGCGGTGCACCGCGCGATCTCCACGCGCATCACCTATCTGCAGGTGCACCAGGGCGAGCGGCCGCTGGCGGACATGACCGGCACCGACGGCCGCAACCCCTTCGCCGATCCGCGCGTGCGCCGCGCCGTCTCGCTGGCGATCCCGCGGGAGGCGATCGTTGCCCGCGTGCTGGACGGGCTGGCGATCCCGGCCTCGCAGATCATCCCGCCCGGCCAGTCCGGCCACGACGACAGCCTGCGCGTGGAGCCGGCCGATGCGGAGGCCGCGCGGCGGCTGCTGGCCGAGGCCGGATGGGGCAACGGCTTCGGCGTGCGCTTCTCCACGCCGTCCGACCGCAACCTCAACGGCCGCCGCGTGGCGGAGGCGATCGCCGCGGCGCTGACGCGCATCGGCATCCGCACGGAGGTGAACGCCGTGCCGCTCTCCGTCTATATCGCGGAGTGGCGGCGCGGCGCGTATTCGATGGTGATGCACGGCGCCGGCCCATCGCCCGTGACCTGGACCCTGGTGCCGCAGCTCGCCGGCACGAAGGACATGGCGAGCGGCTTCGGCGCGTCGAACGAGAGCTTCTACGCCAATGCCGCGCTCGACCGGCTGATGCGCGCGGCGCTCGGCGAGATTGACGCCCCCCGGCGCGAGGCCCTGCTGCATCAGTCCGCGCGCACCATCCGCGACGACACGGCGATCGTGCCGCTGCACCACGAGGCCGCGCTGTGGGCCTCGCGCGCCGGCCTCGCCTTCGCGGCGCGGTCGGACACGCTCACCTACGCCACCGACATCCGCCCCGCGCGATGACCGGCCTCGGCGCACGCTTCGCACGGGATGGCGTCGCCTTCCCGCTCCGCGCGCTGGATGCGGCCGGCGGGCCGGCCATCGCCGCGCCTGCCCGCATGATGGGACAGCAGGCCCGCCTGCAGGCGGTCATGGGCTGACCGGGCTTCGGGACGCCGCGCCGGAAGTTCACGCCGTGCAACGGAACTCCGCCTGCTGCTGCCCGTTCGGCCGCGCATGGACGGCTCCCCGTATTCCGCGCGATCCGGGCTGGCACTCCAGCAGCTGATCGAGGCGTTGCGGAGCCTTCACTACCGGTTCACCACGATCTCCCCGGCGAGCCATGCGCGGGTGAATGCGCGCGAGGGCAACCAGCGCGCCGCGGACCTGCGCGGCATCTTCGGCTGGAGCCGGCCCTTCGCGCGCGACATCGTCGCGCCGGAACTCCTGGCGGCGATGGATGAGGCAGAGGTGCTGGCGCCGGCCGGTGACGGGCTGTGGCGAAGTCGCGTACGCGTCTCGAGCCTCGGCGCGGAGCTCCTGCTGCACTCGGCCTATCCAACCACCGAGGTTGACGCGGTGTTCTTCGGCCCGGACACCTACCGCTTCGCATCGGCGATCGGATCCGTGCTCGTCTCGCGCGCCGCGCCCGTGCGCCGTGCCGTGGACATCGGATGCGGCGCGGGCCCCGGCGGGATCCTCGTCGCGAAGGCCTGCCCGGCGGCCGAGGTGGCGATGGTGGACATCAACGAGGCCGCGCTGCGCCTCGCCGCGGTGAACGCGGCGGCAGCCGGGCTGGAGCGGGCGGTGGCGATCCGCAGCGACCTGCTCGCTTCCCTGCCCGGCAGCTTCGACCTCATCGTCTCCAACCCGCCCTACCTGCTCGACCCGTCGCGCCGCGCCTATCGCCACGGCGGCGGAAGCCTCGGCGAGGGCCTGTCCGTCGCCATCCTGGACACGGCGCTCGACCGGCTCGCGCCTGGCGGCACGCTCGTCCTCTACACCGGGGTCGCGATCGTGGACGGGGCAGACGCGTTCCTCGCCGAGGCGGTGCGGCGCATGCGCGATGCGCGCGGCCTCCGCTGGACATATGCCGAGATGGACCCCGACGTGTTCGGGGAGGAGCTGGAGGGGGACACCTATGGCCGCGCCGACCGCATCGCAGCCGTGGTGCTGACCGTCACCAAGGAAGGGGGCTGATCCATGCCCGACCGCATCCCGCCCGCACCGGCGAACGACGATGACATCGCACAGGATCGGTTGCAGCACCGCCTGGCCGAGCTGAACCGGCGCCGCTTCACCCCGGCACTCCCGGGAACCGGGTGGGAGGAGGACATCGCCGAGATGGCCGAGCTGCAGCGGCTCGAAGGCGCATTCCTCGAGGCGCGCCGCGCCGCGGTCAGCGCGCGCGCCGCCACCGCGCCGAATGACCCCGACGGCTTCGTCGCCTGGTTCGCCGGGCTGGAGCTGGACGGCCCCGGCCAGGGCGACCCGCTCTTCCCCTGGCTGGCCACGCGCGCGAGCCGCGCGGAGATGTGCTGGTTCCTGACGCAGGAGGTGGCGGGCGAGGCCGGATTCGACGACCTCGCCGCGCTCACCCAGATGCGCATGCCCGTGCGCGCGAAGCTCGAGATAGCCCGCAACTACTGGGACGAGATGGGCCGCGGCAACGCCAAGGGCATGCACGGCCCGATGCTCGACCACCTGGCGAAGCGGCTCGGCCTGCAGCCACGGGTCGAGACGACGGTGTGGGAGTCGCTCGCCCTCGCCAACGTCATGGCGGGCCTTGCCGCGAACCGGCGCTACGCCTTCCATGCCGTGGGCGCGCTCGGCATCATCGAGCAGACGGCACCGGGCCGCTCCGCGAAGGTGGCGGCGGGGCTGAAGCGCCTCGGCGTGCCGGCAGGCGACCGGCACTACTTCGCGCTGCACGCGGTGCTGGACGTGAAGCACGCGGCCGCCTGGAACGCCGAGGCGATCTGGCCGCTCGTGGCGGAGGGGCCGCAGCACGCGGTCGCCATCGCCGAGGGGGCGCTGATGCGCCTGGAATGCGGTGCGGCGTGCTTCCGCCGCTACCGGCGCGAGCTGAGGCTGGACACGATCCGCGCCGCGGCATGACCGACCATCGGCAAGCCTGAAACCCATAACCCGTTGCGCCGTTGCCCCACCGGCGTCCTGCGACGGGCGCCGGTCACGCTTGCCGCGCGGCGCGTTGCCTGGCCGCGCAACGGGAGGACCCGCCCTGTCCGCCACCACCGCCCCGGCTCTCGTCAGGCCGCTCCATCCGCTGCACGCGATCCTGCTCGCCTTCCCGCTGCCGCTGTTCCTGGGCGCGCTGCTCAGCGACTTTGCCTATTCCAGGAGCTTCCAGGTGCAATGGGCCAACTTCTCGTCGTGGCTCATCGCCGGCGGGCTGCTCGTCGGCGGCTTCGCGCTGCTCTGGGCGCTGATCGGCGTGTTCCGCGCCGGACGGGGCGGCCGGGGGCGCGCGGCGCTCTACTTCGTCGTGCTGCTCGCCATGTGGCTGGTCGGACTGGTCAACGCCTTCGTGCACGCCAAGGACGCCTTCGCGATCATGCCGGAAGCGCTCTACCTCTCGGCGGGCGCGGCGCTCCTCGCGCTGGTCGCGGCCTGGATGGGGTACTCCGGATTCCAGTCGAGGGGAGCGGTCTGATGCGCCGGGCCTTCCTGATCGCGGCGGCGGCCGCGGCACTCGCCGGCTGCGACGGCGACCCCGTCGCCGAGCAGCGCGGCGCCGATCCGCAACTGCCCGCCCCGCAGCGCGGCCTGCTGCCCGATATGACGATCCCGCGGCCGGCGGCCTGGGGAGGCGACCTGCCGACCGTGCCGCCGGGCTACCGCATCCAGGCGATCGCCACGGACCTCCGCATCCCGCGCCAGACGTTGGTGCTGCCCAACGGCGACATCCTGGTCACCGAGGGAACCGGCGGCCAGGCTGCGCCGCGGCTCAACCCCAAGGCCTTCATCGCAGGCGTTATCAAGAGCTGGGGCAGGACCTCCGTGCCCGGCGGCAACCGGCTGACGCTGCTGCGCGACGCCGACGGCGACGGCACCTATGAGATGCGGCGCGTCTTCGCGGAGAACCTGAACGGGCCCTACGGCCTCGCCCTGGCCAATGGCAGCCTCTACGTCGCCAACCAGGATGCGCTCCTGCGCTTCGACTACCGGGACGGGCAGACCGAGGCGAGCCGGCCACCGACCAAGGTCACGGACCTGCCCTCGGCCATCAACCACCACTGGACGAAGTCGCTCGCCGCCAGCCCCGATGGCCGGTTCCTGTATGTCGGCATCGGTTCGAACAGCAACATCACGGAACGCGGCATGGAAGCCGAGGTGGACCGCGCGATGGTCTGGCAGGTTGACGCGGAGACGGGCGCGCACCGGCCGTACGCGACCGGCCTCCGCAACCCGACCGCGCTCACCTTCCAGCCCGGCACGGACCGGCTCTGGGCGGTGGTGAACGAGCGGGACGAGATCGGCCCGAACCTGGTGCCGGACTACCTGACCTCGGTACGCGAGGGCGGCTTCTACGGCTGGCCCTACAGCTACTGGGGCCAGAACGTGGACACGCGCGTGCGGCCGCCGGCGCCGGAACGGGTCGCCGCGGCGATCCGCCCGGACTATGCGCTCGGGGCGCATGTCGCCGCGCTGGGCGTGGCGTTCTCGAGCCCGGTGATGGGCGAGCGGTTCGCCGAGGGCGTCTTCGTCGGCCAGCACGGAAGCTGGAACCGCGACGAGCCTGTCGGCTACCGGGTGGTCTTCGTGCCGTTCCGCGGCGGCCAGCCGGCCGGCGAGCCGATTGATGTCGTATCCGGCTTCCTGACCGCCGACGGCAACACGCGGGGCCGGCCGGTCGGGGTCACGCTCGATCCGCGGGGCGCCCTGATCGTCGCCGACGACCTGTCGAACACGGTCTGGCGGGTGACGCCGAGCCAGTGATACCGGCGTCCGGGGCACGCCCCGAACGGCGTCGCGCGTGAACCAGCACGCGAATCCCGCGTTCCCCTGATCAATCCGCCGCGACATCCTGTTGCGGCGCAGCACCGGAACGTATCTCCGGCGTTCCCGAGTCACGATGCTGCCAGCGCGCCTACCCCCTACCACCGGCACCGCGTCATACTGCTATGTGAGCGGTATGCAGCGCCCGCTCCACCCTTTTCCCTGCCAAGGATCCTGACCCGCATGGCCCTGCGCCTTCCAGGCCAGCACTCGACCGCCTGGGTGATCGCCGAGACCGGCGTTTCTGCCATCTTCTCCTTCCTCTCGCTGCTGGTGATCGGGCGGGTGATCGGGCCGCTCGAGGCGGGCGTGGGCGCGACGGCGGTCGCCGCCTTCCTCGTGCTCGACACCGGCGCCTCGCTGTTCACCGACTCCATCGTCCAGCGCCCCGGATTGACGCGCGCGCATCTGCGCGGGGCGATGACCGTGACGGTGCTGGTCGGCCTTGCCTCCGGCGCGCTGCTGGCGGGCGCCGGGCCGCTCTGGTCGGGCTGGACCGGGCATCCCGAGATGTTCTGGCTGTTCCTGGCGCTGGCGCCGCTGATGCCGCTCTCGGCCTATTCGGGCGCCTCCGCCGGCTTCCTCATGCGGGACCAGCGCTTCCGCCTGCTCTCGCTGCGCGTGCTGGTCGGGCAGCCCGTCGCGCTGCTCGCCGGGCTGCTCGCCGCGGCACATGGCCTCGGCGCCTGGGCGGTGGTGATCAACCAGGCGGTGACGACGGGCGTGACCTTCCTGTTGATGCTGGTCTTCGCGCGCATGCCGCTGCGGCCGGGCCTGGAACGCGCCGCGCTGGCCGATCTTTGGCCGGTCGCGGCGCCGCAGATCGCGGCGGTGGTGCTGCTCTCCGGGCGGTACCGGCTGTTCCTGCTCGCGCTCGGGCTGCTGCTGGCGCAGGCGGTGCTGGCGCAGGCGCATTTCGCGTTCCGCATGATAGACGCGGCGGTGATCGTGATCGGTGGCGCCATCGCGCGCATCGCCATGCCGCGGCTGTGTGCGCTGCAGGACGACCGCGAGGCGCTGGCGCGGTGCTACGGCCAGATCGTGCAGCTTCCGCCGATGATCGGCCTGCCGATCGCACTCGGCGTCGCGCTGGTGGCGGACGACCTGGTGGCGGCGCTGCTCGGTCCGGCCTGGGACGGCACGGCGCAGGCGGCGCGCATCGTCGCGCTCGCGGCCTGCGTGACCTTCGTGCAGGGCGACCCGTTCAGCCTGTTCGTCGCGATCGGCCGCGCGAGATGGAACTTCTACGGTGCCGCCGCCGGGCTGGCTATCCCGCTGCTCGCCCTCGTCATCATCCAGCCGGAGACGACGGTCGGCGCCGCCCTGGCGTGGAGCTCGCAGGCCGTGCTGCTGACGCCGGTGGTGGTCTTCGTCGTGCTGCGCACGCTCAGGCGTTCGCTGCCGTGGCTGTTGCGGCAGGCAGCGCCGGGGCTGGTCGCGGGGGCCGCGATGGTGCCGCCGGTGCTGCTGGTGCAGGCGGCGATGGAGGGCGCGCCGCCGCTGACGCGCCTGCTGGCCGCGACGGCGGTTGGAGGCGCGGTGTTCCTGCCGGTCGCGTGGATCGCGCTCGGACGCCGGCTGCCGCCGGCGCTCCGGCGCCACGTGCCCGCCGCGACGCCGGAGCCTCGGCTGGCCGGAATGGCGACGGAGATGCCGCGGTAGGGCGGCGCTTCCCTCGAAGCGGCCGCCCCCGCGAAAGCCGGATCAGTCCGGCCGGTAGTAGGCTTCGCGCACCGCATTCGCGATCGGGCCGCTGCCGATGATGGCGGTCTGCGTCATCACCACGCCGACCACGCGGTTCACCGGATCCACCCAGAACTGCGTGCCGTAGATGCCGCCCCAGCCATAGCTGCCGGCCGGCAGGCCGGTGCGCGCGGCGGCCGCATCCGTCACCACCCCGACACCGAGACCGAAGCCCCAGCCTGGCCCGCGCAGCGTCGCGCGGTCGCCGGTGGCGTTGGCGGCGAACATCCGCACCGTCTCGGCCCGCAGGATGCGCGCGCCGTCCAGCTCGCCGCCGTTCAGCAGCATCTGCGCGAAGCGCGCGTAATCCGCGATGCTGCCGCTCATGCCCCCGCCGCCGGAATGGTAGGCGGTCGCCGAGAAGGCGCGGTTCGGGTCGAGCGTCGCGACCCCGCGCGTGGCCGGGAAGGGCACGCCTTCCGCGGAAGCCACCGGCACGAAGCCGGTGCCGAGCGCGCCGGTCACCTCGGCCGGGCGCGTCACCGGCACGAAGCGTTCGCGCAGTCCGGGCGTGGCGCGGAACACCCAGCTCTCCAGCCCCAGCGGCCGGGCGATGCGTTCGGCGACGAAGGACCCGAGCGGCCGTCCGGTGACCTTCTCCACCAGCGCGCCGAGCACGTCCGTGGCGAGCGAGTATTCCCAGCCCTGGCCTGGCGCGAAGCTCAGTGGCGTGGCGGCGAGGCGGCGCATCGCGTCGTCGGTCGTCACCTCCGGCTCGGCCAGGCCATCCGTCACGCGGGCCTGGCGGTAGTGCTCGATCAGGCCAGGGTTGTTGATGAAGTTGTAGGAGAAGCCGGCGGTGTGCGTCAGCAGGTGGCGCACGGTCGGCGGCTGCGTGGCCGGCGCCAGCGTGCCGTCGGCGGCGCGGACCCGCAGCGCGGCGAAGTCCGGCAGGTGGCGGCTGATCGGGTCGTCGAGGCCGATGCGCCCTTCCTCCACCAGGATGAGTGCGGCGACGGAGGTGACGGGCTTCGTCATGGACGCGTAGCGGAACAGGTCGTCCGGGCCGATCGGCGCGGCGCTGCCCGGCGCGCGCACGCCGACCGCGCGGCTGTACACGGGCCGCCCGTCCTGCAGGATCAGCGCGACGATGCCCGGCGTGGAACGGCCGTCCACCAGGCGCTGCAGCTCGGCATCCAGCCGGCCGGCGAGCTGTTCGGGAGTGCGGGCCTCCGGACGGGACGGCTGGCCGAAGGCGAGCCCGGCGGCGAGGCCGAGCAGCAGCAGGCGGCGCGACAGCATGGTCGTCTCCCCATGTTCTTTCGCCGGGCTGCGTGGCCCGGGTAGCCAAGGGGAGCGCAGGATGCGGCCGCGCTGCAAGCGCCGCGTGCTACTCCGGCCGGATATTCGCCGTCTGCACCACGCCACGCCAGCGGGCGATCTCGGCTTCCTGGAAGCGGCGGTACTCGTCCGGCGAGTTCGCCACCACGTCGAGGCCGATCGCGCCGAGCCGCGACGAGGTCTCGGGGTGGCGCAGCGCATCCGTCACCGCGGCGTGAACCCGGGCCAGCACCGGTGCCGCCATGCCGGCCGGCGCCATCACGGCCTGCCAGGAGGTGACGACGAAATCGGACAATCCGGCTTCGATCGCCGTCGGCACGTCCGGCAGCAGCCGGTTGCGCTCGGTGGACGTGACGACGATGGCGCGCAGCCTCCCGCCGGCGATGTGGCCGGCGACCGTGCCGAGGTTCTGGAAGGACATCTGGACGTTGCCGGCGATGAGGTCGGTGGTCGCGGCCGCGCCGCCGCCGTACGGCACATGGACGGGATCGGTGCCGGTGCGCTGCTTGAACAGCTCCGCCGTCAGGTGGTCCGAGGCGCCGACGCCGGAGGTGGAGTAGCTCGTCCGCCCGGCGTTGCGCTTCAGCCAGTCCACCAGCTCCGCCAGCGTGCGCACAGGGACGCGTTCGGGGTTGACGACGAGGACGTTGGGCGTGGTGACGGCGAGCGTGATCGGCGTCAGCTCCCGCACCGGGTCGTAGCCGAGGTTCGGGCGCAGCGCGGCGTTGATGGCGAAGACGCCGATCGAGCCGACGAACAGCGTATGCCCGTCCGGCGCGGCGCGCACGACCTGCCGGGCCGCGACCTCTCCGTTGGCGCCCGGCCGGTTCTCCGCCACCACCGCCTGGCCGATGGTCTGCGCCATGCGGTTGCCGATGGCGCGCGCGACGATGTCGGAGGGGCCGCCGGCGACGAAGGGGACGGTGATGGTGACCGGTCGCGTCGGCCAGTCCTGGCCCTGCGCCCGCGCGGCAGCCGGAACGAGCGGCGCGACGGCGAGCGTCAGCAGCGTGCGGCGGTCCATCGTCATGTGTCCTCCCATCCTCCGTTCGGAGGATGCATCCGGCCTGCGCGGCGCGCCACCCTCCCGTCCAAGAATCGTTGCGCCGGAGAATTTTGATGGACGGGTTTCCGCAGGTCCGCGCGGCCGGGTTCGGCCTTCACGAACCGTTCGCCGACGGATCGTCGCGGCACGGCCTGTGGCTGTTCGGCGGGATGGCCTTCGACGAGGCGCGGTCCGTGCTGCGCCGCCCCGACGGCACGTCGCAGGCGCTGCGGCCGAAGACGGAAGCCGTGCTGCTCGTGCTGCTGCGTCACGCGGGCCGGACGGTCAGGCGGGATGCGCTGTTCGATGCGGTCTGGCCGGATGTCGCGGTGGTGGATGACAGCCTGACCCAGTGCGTCGCGGAGCTTCGCCGCGCCTTCGCGGACCGCGCGGGGGTGCTGAAGACGCTCAAGCGCCGCGGCTACATGCTGGATGCCAAGGTGGGCTGGCGGGGCGCGTAGGCCTACTTCCTCTTCTTTGCCGCCTTGCCGACCGGGTGCCCGGCGGCGGCGAGCGCGGCCAGGCGGCCGGGTAGGCTGGCGCGGATCGCCGGGCGGCCCGGCTTCTCCTTCTTCCAGCGCTTCTTGTCCTTCCGCGTCATCCCGCACCCCAGGCACCAGCCGGTGGCGTCGTCGAAGCGGCAGACATCCATGCAGGGGCTCGCCATGCCCGCTTGACCCCTTGTGACTCGCACCCCGGCGCAGGAGCCGGCACAGCAGGCGCAGAACACCGCCGGAGGTCACGGGATGCGTCGCGCCGCCATCGTGCTCTGCCTGTGCCTCGCCCTGCCCGCTGCGCCGCGCGCGCAGGACGCGCCGGTGGAGGAGGTGCCGCCCGATGCGGCCGCGTATCTCGCGCCGCACCTGGCGGGCGATGCGGATGACTGCCTCGGTGACCTCCGCCTGCGGCGCAACGCCTTGCCGCAACCGGTCGCCGGCGCGGCCGAGGAACCACCGCCGTTGCGCCGCCTGGTGCTGGCGGTTGACGCCTCCGGCTCGATGGCCGGCACGGCGGGGGGGCAGCAGAAGATGACCGCCGCCCGCCGCGCCGCGCGGGAGTTCCTGCGCGATGTGCCGCCCGGCGTCGAGGTCGGGCTGTTGGTGTTCGGCCATCGCGGCAACCCCCGGCAGGACGGTCGCGCAGCCTCCTGCTCCGGCGTCGAGGTGCTGCGGGCGCCGGCGCCCTCGGCCGACCGGCAGGCGATCGCCGCCGCCATCGAGGGGCTCCGCCCGGTCGGCTGGACGCCGCTCGCCGCCGCGATCGAGGAGGCAGGCCGCCTCTTCGCGCCGACCGAGAGGCCGCCGGGCGAACAGGTGCTGCTGATCGTCTCCGACGGTGTGGAGACCTGCGGCGGCGATCCCGTCGCGGCCGCCGCGCGGCTGCATGGCGGACCGGTCCGGCTCGTCGTCAACATCGTCGGCTTCGACATCGCGGCAGGCGAGCGTGCGCGGCTGGAGGCGGTCGCCGCGGCCGGCGGCGGGCGCTTCGAGGCGGCGGCGAACGGGGTGGAACTGGCGCGGCGCATGAACGAGCTGCGCCTCGCCCGTGCCCGGCAGGAGGTGACCGCCCGCGTGACCGCCTCGCGCGACGCGACGCAGGCGCGCATTGCCGTCTCGCGCGCCGCCACCAACGCCCGCATCTGCGTCTCGCGGCTCCGCACCGGCGAGCTCGTGTCGCTGAACCGCGCGATCGTGGCCGACAGCGTCGCCCGCCGCCTGCCGCCCGAGGTGGCGCGGGAGGCGCGGCGGCTGCTGGACGAGCGGCACCGGCGGATCGGCGCGCTGCTCGACGACTACGTCTCCGCCGTGGAAGGCGCGCGCGACGCGCAGCTCGACCGCATTGACGCGGACCTCCGGGAGGCGCTCGGCTCGCCGCGTTGAGCTTGCGGCATCGGGTCCGCCTTGCCATTAGGGGCGGCAACGGAACGACGGGGGAGACGCGCATGGCCACCGACCTCGAGATCGCGCGCGCCGCGACGCCGCGGCCGATCGCGGAGATCGCGGCTCGCGCCGGCATCCCGGACGCGGCGCTTGAACCCTACGGCAAGCTGAAGGCGAAGGTCTCGCCGGCCTTCGTGGCGGAGGCGTCGGCACGCCCGCCGGGCAAGCTCGTGCTCGTCACCGGCATCAGCCCGACGCCGGCGGGCGAGGGCAAGACGACGACGACCATCGGCCTCAGCGACGCGCTGAACGCGATCGGCACGCGCACGATGATCGCGCTGCGCGAACCCTCGCTCGGGCCGTGCTTCGGCGTGAAGGGCGGTGCGACGGGCGGCGGCTACGCGCAGGTGCTGCCGATGGAGGACATCAACCTCCACTTCACCGGCGACTTCCACGCCATCACCAGCGCCAACAACCTGTTGAGCGCGATGGTGGACAACCACCTCTACTGGGGCAACGAGCTCGGCCTCGATCCGCGGCGGGTGACATGGCGGCGGGCGATGGACATGAACGACCGCAACCTGCGCGACTGCGTCGTGGGCCTGGGCGGCGCGTCGCAGGGCGTGGTGCGGGAGGACGGGTTCGACATCACCGTCGCCTCGGAGGTGATGGCGGTGTTCTGCCTGGCGCGCGACCTGGCCGACCTGCAGGCACGGCTCGGGCGGATGATCGTCGGGCGGACGCGGGACGGGGCGGCGGTGACGGCGCGCGACCTGAAGGCCGACGGCGCGATGGCGGCGCTGCTGCGCGACGCGCTCTCCCCCAACCTGGTCCAGACGATCGAGGGCTCGCCGGCGCTGGTCCATGGCGGGCCCTTCGCCAACATCGCGCATGGCTGCAACAGCGTCGTCGCCACCCGCCTGGGTCTGGGCCTGGCGGAGGTGGTGGTGACGGAAGCCGGCTTCGGGGCCGACCTCGGCGCCGAGAAGTTCCTGGACATCAAGTGCCGCCTCTCGGGACTGGAGCCGGGCGCCTGCGTGGTGGTCGCGACGGTGCGCGCCCTGAAGATGCATGGCGGCGTCGCAAAGTCCGACCTGGGGCGTGAGGATGTGGCGGCGGTGGAACGCGGCACCGTGAACCTCGCGCGCCACGTGGAGAACATGCACAAATTCGGCCTGCCGGTCGTGGTCGCGCTGAACCGGTTCACCTCCGACACCGACGCGGAGATCGAGGCGGTGCGGGCGGCCATGGCGCGGCTGGATACCGAGGCGATCCTCTGCACGCATTGGGCCGACGGGGCGAAGGGCGCGACGGAGCTGGCGCGCGCGGTCAAGCTCCGACTGGACCGCGGTGCGGCGCGCTTCCGGACGCTTTATCCCGATGCTCTGCCGCTGGCGGAAAAGCTGCGGACGATCGCGCGGGAGATCTACCGCGCCGAGGACGTCTCCATCCCGGCGGCGGCCGCGCAGCGCTTGGCCCGCTGGGAGGCCGAGGGCTTCGGCGGGCTGCCGGTCTGCGTGGCCAAGACGCAGTATTCCTTCAGCGCCGATCCGACAGCGCTCGGCGCGCCGCTTGGCCACGTCCTGCCGCTGCGCGACGTCCGGCTCTCGGCGGGCGCAGGCTTCGTGGTGGCGATCTGCGGGGAGATCATGACGATGCCCGGCCTGCCGCGGCGGCCGGCGGCGGAGACCATCGGCCTGGATGCGGCGGGGAACATCGAAGGCCTGTTCTGACCTCACCCTCCCCCGCCCTTGCGGGGGAGGGCCGGGGTGGGGGAGGTCGTTATTTCAAACGGCTGAAGTTCTCACTCTTTCGATGTCGCCCCCGCGAAAGCGGGGGCCCACCTTCCCGTCGCCCCGACACGCGGCGCGGTGGGTTCCCGCTTGCGCGGGAACGACAGAAAATAGATCAGGAGTTGCGCCGATCGGCATTACTCGCCCGGAAGAGATCGCCCCAAAGCCCGCACCGCCCCTACGGCTTCGGGTCCAGCAGCCGTGCCAGCTCGTCCGGCACCGGCTCCGCCAGCGTCTCGTCGTACAACCGCCCCAGCTCCCGCTTGAGCCAGTGGTCGAAAGCCGCCTCACCGGGTTCCGTCGGCCGGCGGCGGGGCGGGGCGTGCGCCACCCGAGGGGGTGCCGCGCCCTCATATCGGAGTTGCGCGCTCATGCCCGCACCAGCGTTGCAGGCGGGCTGCGGTTCCGTTGCCGATCGAGGCCCGGCACGTTTGCCCATGAGCGTTGCCATCCCAGGACGGGCGACCGCGCGGGACGATCTCGCGTTGTCGCCTCGCGTTGTCGTGAGGACCATGGCACCGGCCGTGTCGCTCGCGCAAGGGTTGAATGTCAGCGCGGCTTGCGCAGCGTTCCTTCCAGGACCAGGGCGGTCAGCACGCGGGCGAGGCAGTCATGCAGCTCGTCGGCGACCGCCGTCCGCCCGTCACGCGGGGCGCGTTCCAGATCAAGCCGGTCCGTCTCCACCCAGTGCTGCATCACCGCCCAGCGGCTGAAGAACTGCGCGCCGCTGGCCGCGGCCGCCATGCGAAGGCCGTCGCGGTAGGCTTCCACATTCGCGTTCGCCCGGAAGAAGCGCGAGAACTGCATGTCCATCAGGATGAGGTCGGTGGATTCGCCGCGCACGGCACGCAGGCGGGCCGCCGCCTCCTGCACGGTCGCGGACATCTCCTCTGGCGGCAGTCCGCGCGCGGCTTCCACGGTGCCGAGCTGCCAGATGACCAGGTGCGGTCGCAGGCGGCGGGCCTCGGCGGCGATGATGCGGGCGTGGTCGGCCGCCGTGGTGCCGCGCCCGCCGAAGGTCTCCAGCCGGATCGTCACGGGGGCGAGGCGGGCGGCGAGATGCGCCCTCAGCCGCTCCGGCCAGGCGGCCTCCGGCGAGGAGGTGCCGCCGGAGGCGGTGGAGGCGCTGCCGACGACCATGATCCGCAGCTCCCCGCGCGAGATCGCGACGAAGGCGCCGGCCAGCGGCGCGGCCTCCATCATCTCCGGCGGCGCCCCGCAGGCGGCAGGCTCGTTGCGGACGGGCTGGGCGACAGCGCCGCCGGAAAGCAGCGCGAGGGCGAGCAGCAGGGGGGCGGCCAGGCGGCGCATGGCGCTTAAGGCCTAGCCGTGCCGGCGTCGGCCGGCAAGGCCGCGGGGTCAGGGGCCGGGCGCTTGCGGCCGCCCTCGCCGGAATACCAGGCGGAGACGAAGCCGATGGCGATCAGCGCCGCGAGGCCCGCCACGTTGACCGCGGCCTGCATCGGCAGGCCGGCCGACACCTCGATGGCGAGGCGGCCGAGGAAGGAGAGGAAGATGCCGGCGCAGAAGACCGGCAGGCTCTGCTGCCCCATCAGGATGAAGGGCGCGGCGAGCCGGCCGGAGAGGAACCGCGCGTCGCGCGGGATCAGGTGGGCGAGCAGCCAGGTGAAGACGAGGGTGGAGAGGAGGCGGACCGGGTGCAGGTCGGTCTTGTCCACGCCGGCGAGCCAGGCGGCGAGGCGTTCCGGCGGTTCCCACCCGCGCGCCGGCCCGTGCCAAACGGCGTTGAGCAGCACCGCGGCCGCGATCAGCGCGAGGACCGCGAGCGCGGCGAGCCAGCGGTTCCAGGGGAAGCGGCGGGCGAGGGCGGCGGGATCGGCGCGGGCGAGCACGATGCCGACCGCGAACAGCACCTGCCAGGCGAGCGGGTTGAAGAACCACCCCGCCCCCTGCCAGGCCGGCGGCGCCAGGTCGAACCACCGCGCGGCGAGGTAGAGCGCGAAGGACAGCGCCAGCAGGACCGCCGGCCGGCGGATCAGCGGCAGCGCGGCGGCGAACATCGCCAGCACGACAATGTAGAGCGGCAGGATGTCCAGGAAGGCCGGCTGGTAGCGCAGCAGCAGCGCCTCGAACAACGCGCGGTAGGGTTCCTGGGTGAAGGGGTCGAGCGCCAACTCGTCCAGATACGCCGCCTGGTCGAGCGCCGCGGCGGAAAAGCCGACCTGGGCCGTGAAGACGACGAACAGGAAGATGTGCGCGACGTAGAGGGTGAAGACGCGCCCCGCGACCTTCGCCGCGGCGTTGGCCCAGCCCTCGCGTTCCAGCAGCCGGCCATAGGCCAGGCCCGAGGCATAGCCGGCGAGCAGCACGAAGGCTTCCGTCGCGTCGCAGAACGCGCCGTTGCGGATCGTCAGCCGGCCCAGCAGATTGCCGGGCGTGTGGTCAATGAAGATGAACCAGAGCGCGAAGCCGCGGATGAGGTCCACCCGCAGGTCACGCCCCGGCCGCGCGGGGGAGGCCGACATGCACCCGGAGCTTTGCGGAAGGAGGCAGCGTGGCGCAAGCCTCGGCGGATGACCTGCTGCGCGACGGCGCGGCGCGGCACGCGCGCGGCGATTTGGAAAGCGCGGCCGGCCTGTACCGCAAGGTCCTGGCGCTGCGGCCTGATGACGCGAATGCGCTGAACCTGCTCGGCGTTGCGTGCCGCCAGGGGGGCGATCTGGCGGCGGCGCTGGACATGTCGGAACGCGCCCTCGCGGTGCGGCCCGGCAACCCCGCCTTCCTCGGCAACCGCGGCGCGGCGCTGGCGGAGGCCGGCCGCTTCGCGGAGGCCGTCGCGTGCTTCCGCGCCTCGCTCGCGGCGCGGCCGGACGAACCGACGACGCTGCGCAACCTCGGGCAGGCGCTGATGGCGGCCGGCGACGCGGCGGGTGCCGTCGCGCCGCTGCGGCGCGCGACGGAACTGGCGGCCGGCGCGGCGGAGGCCTGGCTGGCGCTGGCGCATGCGCTGCGCGAATCGGGCGAGGCCGGTGCGGCGGAGGCGGCGCGGCGCGCGCTGGCGCTGTCGGGCGCCGCGCCGAAGCTGGCCGAGGGTGCGCGCTTCCTGCTCGCCGCGCTGGGCGAGGGCGAAGTGCCGGACCGCGCGCCGGCCGACTATGTGCGCACGCTGTTCGACGGCTATGCGGCGCGGTTCGACGCGGATCTGGAAGGCAGGCTGGGATACCGCACGCCGGCGCTGATCGCGGGGCTATTGCAGGCGAACGGCGTGCTGCCGGACGGCTCCCGCCGCGTGCTCGACCTGGGCTGCGGGACAGGGCTCTCCGGCGTCGCGCTGAAGCCCTTCGCGCGCCGCCTCGTCGGGCTGGACCTCTCGCCGCGCATGATCGCGGAGGCCCGGCGGCGCGGCATCTACGACACGCTGGAGGAAGCCGACCTTCTCGACTGGCTGCCGCGGCAGCGCGCCTGCTTCGACCTGATCGCGGCGGCCGACGTGCTGAACTACCTCGGCGACCTCGCGCCCGCGATGCGCGCGATCGCCGGGGCGCTCCCGCCGGGCGGGCTGGCGGCGTTCAGCATCGAGGCGGGAGAGGGCGCGCCCTACGCGCTCGGGGCCGGCATGCGCTACCGGCACGATCCCGCGCACGCCACGGCACTGGCGGAAGCCACGGGGTTCGCGGCGATCGCGCAGGAGCGCGTGACGCTGCGCGAGGAGAGAGGGGCGCCGGTCGCGGGCGCGCTGATTCTGCTACGGCGCCAGTAGCCGGGCGATCGCCTCCACATCGGCCGCGGCGTTGCAGCCGGGATGGCGCGCCAGCAGCGGGGACTGGGCGCGGATCGCGTCGGGCACCTTCGGATCGCGGCGCACGATGCCGGCGAGCGCAAGGCCGCGCGAGAGGAAGCGCCGCGTCGCCGTGTCCAGCGTCGCGTGCACGCGCGCCCCGGCCGCCGCGCCCGACGCCATGTTGACGACCAGGCGCGCATCCGCGACCGGGGCGTCGGCGGCGAGCAGCTTCAGCACGGCGTATGCGTCCGTGAGGCTCGTCGGTTCCTCGGTCGCCAGGACCAGCGATAGGTCGGCGCCGGCGACCAGCGCACGCTGCGCGGGCCCGATCCCGGCGCCGACATCAACCACCACCTCGTCGAAGCGCGCGGCGAGCAACGAGGGCAGGGCCAGCGCCGCCTCGCCCGCCGCGGCGAGCGCGCCGGAGCCGGAGCGGCCGGGCAGCAGGTGGAAGCCGGCGGGGTGGGCGAGCGTCGCCGTTTCCACCGTCGCGCGTCCGGCGAGCACGTCGCCGAGATCGCGGCGCGGCGCGAGGCCGAGCTGCACGTCGGCATTGGCGAGGCCGAGATCGGCGTCCAGCAGCACCGCGCGCCGCCCCCGCCGCGCCAATGCATGGGCCAAGGTGATGGCGAACCAGGTCTTGCCGACGCCGCCCTTGCCGGAGGCGACCGCGATCACCCGCCCGGTCATGCGGCGGCTCCCCGAGACAGGCGCTCCGCCAGCCAGTCCGGCGTGAGCGGCGTGAGGCCGGCGGCGACATCGGCGCCCGTGCCGGCCTCGGTGAGCGCGAGGTCGGCCGCGGCGGCGGCGGCGAGCACGCCGCCGAGCCGCCGCGCGGCGTCGAGCCGCGTCGGCAGCAGATAGCGGCAGCCCAGCAGGTGGAAGGCGCGCGCCGTCTCCGCCGCCTCGTCAGCGTCGAGGCCGGCGGGCAGCACCAGCACCGATGCGCCGGCAGCGGCCTCGGCGAGGGCCGCGTGGCGGCGTGCCTCCGCGCTGTCGAAGGGGTCGCAGCCCGGCAGGTCCACCAGCACCGGCTGCGCGCCTTCGCGCCGCGACAGCGCCTTCGCCAGCGCGCCTGGCGTGGCCGCCACGGCGAGCGGCAGGTCCAGCACGCGGGCGAAGGCGGCGAGCTGCTCGGCCGCACCGGCGCGCCGGCCATCGGCGGTGATCAGCAACGGCTTCGCCCCCGCCAGCACCAGCCGCGTGGCGAGCTTCGCGCAGCACGTCGTCTTGCCCGCGCCGGGCGGGCCGGCGAGCAGCAGCGGCATGTCGGCCGGCAGCGCGGCGAAGCGGAACTGCGACGCCAGTGCTTCGGCCAGCGGCGCCCCGGCCAGCCGCGCCGCGAGCGCGCATGGCAGGTTGTGCCGGCGCAGCACGGCCGGGATCGCCTCGGTGCGCGGCGCTGCGGGCCGGATGACCAGCGGCTCGTCCGCCGGCTCCTGCGCGGCCGTCACCTCCACGCCGCCGGCGACGCGGCGGGTGGAGAGGATCACCGCGTCCTCGCCCAGCTCCCCGCGCAGGGTCGCCATCGCGTCCGACATCCGCGCGGCGCGAATCGTACGCGGCCTCATCCGGCGACGGCGCCGATGGTGCGCAGCTTCGCGCGCGGGTGGATCTCGGCATGCGCGAGCACCGCGGCCTGCGGGCGCACGCGCTCCACCACGGCGCGCACATGCGCGCGGACGCCGCCGGAGCAGACGAGCACCGCCGGTTCGTCCGCCGCCGCATCGAAGGCCTCGCGCAAGGCGGCAATGAAGGCGGAGAGCCGCGACGGCGCCATCGCGAGCTGCCGGTCCTCCGCCGGGCCGACCAGCGCCTCGGCGAAGTCCCGCTCCCACTCGGCGGACAGCGTGATGACGGGGATCGCTCCGTGCGGCGCGCGGGCGGCGTCGCTGATCTGCCGCGCGAGGCGCACGCGCACGGCGGCGACGATGCCGGACAGGCCGCGTGTGCCGGCCGCCGCCGCTTCCTGCACGCCTTCCAGGATCGTCGGCAGGTCGCGGATGGAGACGCGCTCCGCCAGCAGCGCCTGCAGCACGCGCTGCACGGTGCCGAGGCTCGCCTGCGCGGGGATGAGGTCGGAGACGAGGCGGCGGTGCTCGGCCGGCAGCTCGTCCACCAGCTTCTGCGTCTCGGCGAAGGAGAGGAGCTCGGGCATCGTGTCGCGCACGATCTCCGTCAGGTGCGTCGCCAGCACGCCGGCCGCGTCCACCACGGTGCAGCCGGCGGCCAGCGCCGCGTCGCGATGCGCTTCCTCGATCCAGGCGGCGGGCAGGCCGAAGCTCGGCTCGTTCACGCGCTCGCCGGGCACCGCGGGCGGGTTGCCGGTGGAGTCTATCGCCAGGTGCAGCGGCGGCTTCAGCACGCCGCGCCCGGCCTCGATCTCCTTCACGCGGACGACGTACGTATCGGGCGGAAGCTGCAGGTTGTCCTGGATGCGGACGCTCGGCAGGACGAAGCCCATCTCCTGCGCGGTGGTGCGGCGCAGCGCGCGGATCTGCTCCGAAAGGCGCTGCGCGTCGCCGGATGCGAGGCTCAGCAGGCCGTAGCCGAGCTCGAGCCGCAGCAGGTCCATCTTCAGCGCTTCCGCCGGCGAGGGTTCAGCCGGCGCAGGCGGCGGCGCGGCGGCCTCGGCCACGCGCTGCCGTTCGGCGCGCCAGCCCTCCCGCGCCATCCAGCCCGCCGCACTCGCGATGCCGAGGAACGGCAGCGCCGGCATGCCCGGCAGCGCCGCCATGAAGGCCGCCGCGCCGGCCGCGAGCGCCAGCGGCTTCGGCCCGCCGAGCTGCCCCGCCAGCGCCTCGTCCGCGCGGCCTTCCACGCCGCCCTTCGTCACGACGATGCCGGCCGCGACGGAGACGAGCAGCGCGGGGATCTGCCCGACCAGCCCGTCGCCGACCGTCAGGAAGGAGAAGGTGGTGATCGCCTCCCCGAACGGCAGGCCGTGGCGGATCGTGCCGATCGCGATGCCGGCGAGCAGGTTGATGAGCGTTGTGACGAGGCCGGCGATCGCGTCGCCGCGCACGAATTTTGCGGCACCGTCCATCGCGCCGTAGAAGGCGCTCTCCTCCTCCAGCTCCTTGCGGCGGCGGCGGGCCTCGGCTTCGGTGACGGCCCCGGCGGAGAGGTCCGCGTCTATCGCCATCTGCTTGCCGGGCATGGCATCGAGGCTGAACCGCGCCGCGACTTCCGCGATGCGGCCCGAGCCCTTCGTGACGACGACGAAGTTCACGAGCAGCAGGATTGAGAAGACGATCAGCCCGACGAGCACGTCGCCGCCCATCAGGAAGCCGCCGAAGGCCGAGATCACCGCGCCGGCCGCGTTCGGCCCCTCATGGCCGGAGGTCAGGATGGCCCGCGTGGTCGCGACGTTGAGCGCGAGGCGCAGCAGCGTGGTCAGCAGCAGCACGGTCGGGAAGGCGCTGAAATCCAGCGGCCGCTGCATGAACAGCGCCACCATCAGCACCAGCACGGAGGAGGTGACGGACAGCGCGAGGCCGGCATCGAGCAGCGGCGCCGGCAGCGGCACGACGAGCACCGCGACGAGCAGCACCACGCCGAGGCCGAGCGCCACGTCGCCGGACGGCCGGGCATGCGCGAACCAATGGGGCAGGACGAGCGTGCGCATGGGTCAGGGCAGCGGCAGGAAGGCCTGCCCCGGCGCGGGCGGGACCGCGATGCCGGCGGCGCGGTACTCGCCGAGCTTGTTGCGCAGCGTGCGGATGGAGATGCCGAGGATTTCCGCCGCGCGGGTCCGGTTGCCCAGGCAATGCGAGAGGGTGTCGAGGATCAGGTCGCGCTCCACCTCCTCCACCCGGCGGCCGACGAAGGACGGCGCGCGCACCGGCGAGGCGGGTGCCGCGCCGGCTTCCGGCGTGCGCGGCGGGATCAGCTCGATCGCCTCCGCGCCGATCTCCGCACCTTCGGCGAGCAGCACGGCGCGGTGCAGGCAGTTCTCCAGCTCCCGCACGTTGCCCGGCCAGGGATGCGCCAGCAGCGCGGCGCGCGCGGCCGCCGAGAGCGGGCGCGCGGCCACGCCGTTGGCGCGCGCGTAGCGCATGGCGAAATGCTCGGCGAGCGGCAGGATGTCGGCCGGCCGCGCGCGCAGCGGCGGGATGTGCAGCGCCAGCACGTTGAGGCGGAAGAACAGGTCTTCCCGGAAGCGCCCGCGCCCGACCTCCGCGGCCAGGTCGCGATGCGTCGCGGCGAGGAGGCGCACATCCACCCTGACCGGCGCCGCGCCGCCGAGGCGGTCCACCTCCTTCTCCTGAATCACGCGCAGCAGCTTGGCCTGCAGCCGCGGGTCCATCTCGCCGATCTCATCCAGCAGCAGCGTGCCGCCATCCGCCTGCTCGAACTTGCCCTTGCGCGCCGCGACGGCGCCGCTGAAAGCCCCCCGCTCGTGGCCGAACAGCTCCGATTCGAGCAGCGTCTCCGGCAGGGCCGCGCAGTTCAGCGCGACGAAGGGGCCGCGCGCGCGGCGGCTGGCCGCGTGGATGTGGCGCGCCAGCACTTCCTTGCCCGTGCCGCTCTCGCCGGTCAGCAGCAGCCCCGCCTCGGCACGCGCGAGCTGCGTGGCGCGGGCGAGCAGCGCGAGCATCGCCGGATCGCGCGCGAGCGGCCCTTCCGCCGCCGGCTCCGCGCCGGCCGCCTGGAGCATGGCGACGATCAGGTCGGCGTCGGGCGGCAACGGCAGGAAATCCCGCGCGCCGGCCTCGATGGCGCGCACGGCGGCATCCGCATCCTCCGCGCGGCCGCAGGCGACGACGGGGCAGGCGATGCGCTCCGCGGCGAGCGATCCGACCAGCCAGGGCACGTCGTGCCGAAGGTCCACCAGCGCAAGGTCGGCGCCTTCCGCCCGCAGCCGCGCCAGTCCGGTCGCCGCGCCGTCCGCATGCGCCAGGCGCGCACCGCGCGCGATGGCCACGCGGGCGGCCGCGCCCAGCTCCCCCTCCAGCGATCCGACAATCAGCAGGCGCGCCATCACGCCCCGCCCCGGTCGGCCTTGACGATCTCCGTCATCGTCACGCCGAGCCGGCTGTCGTCCACCATCACCACCTCGCCGCGCGCGACCAGGCGGTTGTTGACGTAGATGTCCACCGCCTCGCCGAGCTTGCGGTCCAGCTCCACCACGGCGCCGCGGCCGAGCTTGAGCAGCTGGGAGACCTGCATCGTCGCGCGGCCCAGCACCGCGCTGACCTGCACGGGGATGTCGTACACCGCGTCCAGGTCGCGCACCGGCGGCGCGGCCTCCGGCTGGGCGGCGGTGGCGGGGACGGGCTGGAAATCGTCATCGGCGCTCATGGCGTCTCACCTTCTAGGCTGAATCCGGCAGCGAGGAGCGCGCCGCGCACCGCCGCGCGCCGCTCCTCCAGCGAGACGAGGCATGCGCCGTCCCGCCATTCGATGCGCGCATCACCGGGCGGGATCGTGGGGTCGCCGATCACGTCCGGGCCATACGGCAGCCGCGCGGCAATTCGGGGCGCGAGATCGGGCGAGACCAGCAGCCGCGCCTCCGGCCGGTCCGCGATGGCGGGCAGCAGGCGCTGCGCCACGCGGGCGATCAGCACCTCGCCGCATCGCGCGGCTTCCAGCGGCAGCGCCGCATCCATCGCCATGAACAGCGTGGTTGCCAGCGCCTCCGCGGCCTCCGCCGCTTCCTGCCTTCCGCGCTCCGCGGCCGCATCCAGCGCCGCCGCGATCGTCACGAGGCTCTCCATCATCGCGGCTTCCTGCGCCGCGGCCTGGCGTCGCAGCCCTTCGGCCATGCCGTCCGCGAAGCCGCGCGCATGGCCCTCCGCATCGCCCGCGGCCCGCGCCGCGTCGAGCAGCGCCGGGTCGGGCGGCGGCGGCGCATTCATCGGAAGCGGCCGGCCGAGATCGGGCAGCGCGAGCGCGAACCTCATGAGATCATCTCGTCCTCGCGCCCGTCGGCGAGCTGGATCTGGCCCTGCGCGGCCAGGTCCTTTGCCTGCGCGACGATGGTGGCCTGCGCCTCGTCCACCTCGCGCAGCCGCACGGGGCCGAGCGCGGCCAGGTCGTCGCGCAGCAGCTTCGCCGCGCGTTCGGAGAGGTTGCGCAGGAACATGTCGCGCAGCGGTTCCGCCGCACCCTTCAGCGCCAGCACCAGCTTGTCCTTCGGCACGCTGCGCAGCAGCACCTGGATACCCGGCCCGTCCAGGCGCTGCAGGTCGTCGAAGGTGAACATCAGCGCGCGGATGCGCTCCGCGCTCTCGCGGTTGCGCTCCTCCAGCGCCGTCAGGATGCGGGTCTCCGCCGCGCGGTCGAGGTTGTTGAAGATGTCCGCCATCACCTCATGCGCGTCGCGGCGGGAGCCGCGGGCGAGGTTCGACATGAACTCGGAGCGCAGCGTGCGCTCCACGCCTTCCAGCGCCTCCTTCTGCACGGTCTCCATGCGCAGCATCCGCATGACGACCTCCATCGCGAAGCCTTCCGGCAGCAGCGCGAGCACGCGCGCCGCGTGGTCCGGCTTGACCTTCGAAAGCACGACCGCGACGGTCTGCGGGTATTCGTTCTTCAGGTAGTTCGCGAGCACGCCCTCGCTGACGTTGCCGAGCTTGTCCCACATCGTGCGGCCGGCGGGGCCGCGGATCTCCTCCATGATCTGCGCTGCGCGGTCCTTCGGCAGGGTGCGCATCAGCAGCCGTTCCGTCGCCTCGAACGATCCCGTCAGGTGCCCGGTCTGGCCGAGCGCGGCGCCGAAATCCTTCGCGACATCCTCCACCTGCGCGGCGGAGACGGTGCCGAGGGCTGCCATGGCGAGGGAGAGGTCGCGGATCTCGTCCTCGTGCAGCTTCGCGATGATCTTCGCCGCCTGCTCCTCGTTCAGCGCCAGCATCAGGGTCGCCGCCTTCTGCGGTCCGGTCAGGGCGGGCATCAGTCGCGCTCCACCGGCATCAGCCAGCGGCGCAGCACCGCGGCACTTTGGTCGGGGTTGCGGTCCACCAGCGCGGCCAGCGCCTGCAACGCGGAGGCGCGCATCTGGCCGTCCACATTCGCCATGCGAACCATGTGCTCGCCCGTTTCGGGGTCCAGCGTCGCGCCGGGCAATGCGGGCGCGCCCGGCGTGCCTGCGATCTGCGCAGCACCGGCCGGCCCGGCGAGCGCGGCATCGCCCGGACGCGCCGCGGCCGCGGCCAGCGCCGGCGGCGGCGCAAGCGCGATGCCGATCCGCCCGACCAGCGGCCGGCCGAGCAGCAGGATCGCGGCGAGCGCGACGAGCCCCAGGATCGCGCTCTCCACCACGCGGCCCATCAGCGCCGGCGGCACCGCCTGCCCGAGGATGACGAAGCCCTCCGGCGCCGCATCCGCCGGCGGTGGCTCGGCGAAGCGCAGGCTGACGACCTCCACGCGGTCGCCGCGGCGCTCGTCGAAGCCGATGGCGGAGCGGGCGAGGGCCGTGATGCGCTGCATCTCCTCCGGCGTGCGTTCGCGCCAGCGCGGCGGGCTGCCCGCTTCCCACACGCCGTCCACCAGGACCGCCAGCGACAGGCGCCGCAGCGCCGGCTGGTCGCGCGTGACGTTGCGCGTGGTGCGGCCGATCTCGAAATTCGTCGTCTCTTCCTGCCGCGACTGCTCCGTGCGCGCCCCGCTGCCCGCGGCGTCGGCGCCGGGAAGCTGATTGGCGACGGAGACGTTGCCCGGTTCGCTGTTGCGGCTGCTCTCGTTCGTGGATTGCGTGCTGCGCGGAACCTGGTTCTCCGGGTCGAAGCGCTCCTCCACGGTCTGCACACGGTCATGGTCCAGCTCGACCGAGGCCTCCGCGCGCACGCGGCCGGGGCCGAGGGTGCGCTCCAGCAGGTCCTCCACCGCGCGCGCCAGCCGCAGCTCCTGCGCGCGCCGCAGTTCCTCGGCGGATTGCGCGGCGGCGGGGCCTGAGAGCGCCTGTCCGCCGCGCGCCAGCAGCTCTCCCCGGCTGTCCACGATGGAGACGTTCTGCGGCCGCAGCCCCGGCACGGCGGCGGAGACCAGGTGCAGCACCGCCTGCACGCCGTCGCGGTCCAGCCGTCCCGCGCCCTGCATGGAGAGCACGACGCTCGCCTGCGCCTCGCCCCGCTCGCGCGAGAAGGGCTCGCGCCGCGGCAGCACCAGGTGGACGCGCGCGGCGCGAACGCCGGTGAGGCCGCGGATGGTGCGGGACAGCTCGCCTTCCAGCGCGCGCAGGCGGTTGACGTCCTGCTGGAAGGGCGTGGTGGTCAGGCTCTCGCCGCGGTCGAAGATCTCGTAGCCGACGGAGCCACCCGCCGGCAGACCTTCGCGGGCGAGGAGGAGGCGCAGGCGCGCGACCTCGGCTTCCGGCACCAGCACCTGCGTGCCGCCGCCGGCGATGCGGTGCGCGACGCGCTGCCGTTCCAGCGCGGCGACCACCGCGCCGGCGTCGCGCGCATCGAGCTCCCCGTACAGCAGCGCCATCGGCGGCTCCGCGGCGCGCAGCACCAGCCAGGCGAGCAGCGCGAGCACGCCGAAGGCCGCACCGGCCAGCGCGGCGAGGCGGGCCGGGCCGAAGGCGCGGAGCTGCGCGATCACCCCGCCCATGCGTCACGCCGATCCGATGCGCGTCCTGCGCCTGAAGGCATCCTGCCCGACCTTCCCCGCGGCGCGCCACGCGCCGGCAGGCAGGTTTTGCCGGGGAAGGTGTGACGGCCCGGTTAACCGCCGCCGGGCAACTCGCGCAGCCTGTCGAAGCCGACCGTCGCGGTGCCCATGCGCAGCGTCAGCTCCTCTCCGATTCGCGCCGCGCCCGTCACGCGGCCGGTGACGACGGAAGCGATCGGCACGGCGCCGCCGTCCTCCGTCCGCCCGGTCACCGCCAAGCGGTAGGCGCCGTCGGGCCGCTGCGCGCCGGAGGCATCGCGGCCGTCCCACGCCCAGCGCGTCTGCCCGGCGCCGAGCGCCACGGTCTCGGTGCGGATCGCCGTACCGGCCGCGTCGCGCAGCTCGACCGTCGCGCGGCGGGCCTGGCCGGCGGCGGGCAGCACGACCTCCGCGCGCCCGTCCTGCAAGGGCAGCACGTCGCTCTCGGCGGTGACGCGGCGGCCGATCAGGCCCGAGGTCTCGGCGAGCTGCCCGGCCTGCTGCAACGACAGCAGCCGTTCCAGCGTGCGGTTGCCGGCAAGCTGCTGTTCCACCGTCGCGAACTGCACCAGCTGCTGCGTCAGCGTCTCCGTGTCCATCGGCTTGGTCGGGTCCTGGTTGCGGAGCTGCGTGGTCAGCAGCGTCAGGAAGGTGCCGAGATCGGCCGAGAGCCGCGTGCCGCCACCCGCCGACGCCGTCGCGCCCGTCACGCCGCCGATGCTGCCGCTCATGCGCCCTGTCTCCTTCAGATGGCGAGGTCAATGAGGCTTCGCGGGCCGGCGGCCTGTACCGGCACGTCGCCGGCCGAGGAAGCGGCCGTGCCGCGCGTCGCACCGCCGCCGCGCCGTTCGCGCCCGGACGTGCCCTCGCCGCCGAGGCCGAAGGACAGGCTCGGTCCGCCGCCCGCCTCGCCGCGCAGGCCCGCATCGGTGAGCGCGCGCTCCAGCTCCGCCCGGTCGCGTTGCAGCAGGATCAGCGTCTCCGGCCGTTCGGCGCGCAGGCTGACATGCTGCTCCGCGCCGACGCGCTCGATCGAGACCTCCACGCGGCCGAGTTCCACGGGTTCGAGCGTCAGGCTGACGCTGGCATCGGGGCCGAGCGCGAGCGCGACGGCGAAGGGCGCGACCTGCCGCGCGGGCCAGGGCACCGGGGCGGTGGTGCGGATCGGGGCGGCGGGAAGCGGGTCGGACGGTTGGGTGGGCGCGGCGGCGGGCGCTGCGTGCAGGGCGGGTGTCTCGTGCGCGGCGGCCTGCTGCGGCGCGGGCGCGATCGCGGGTGCGGGCGGGTCCGGCGCCATGGATGAGGTTTCGGCACGCACGATCGGGTCCGGTTCGTCCGCGGCGACCGTCGGCGGCGGCGCGGCCGTGGTCGCGGTATCTGGCACCTGCGGTTCCGCCGTATCCTGCGCGGCTGGCGGCTCCGGGCGCGGCGTCCGCTCCGGTGCGCGCGTGGGCTGCGCGGCCGCGGGCACCGCGACGGGTGGTGCGGCGACCGGCGCCGGGGCCGGCTGCGCGTCTGCGGCAGGCGCCGGATGCTCCGCTGCGGCGAGCAACGCCGCCGCCGGCGTGTGCTTGATTTCGGGCGGCACCGGCACGGGGTGCGGCGCGTCCGGTGCGGCGGTGCGTTCGACGGTGACGCCGGCCTCCTGCACGGGCACGGGCGCGGGCGCGGGCAACTTGGCGAGCGGCCGCGGAGACACCGGAGCCGGCATCGCCGGCTCGATCGCCGCGGCTACGGGTGGCGGCGCATCGCGCACCACGCTGTCCGGCGGGCGCGGCGCTGCCTCGGCGGGTAACGGCGCGACCTGCGGCGCTGCGGGCTGCGGTGTGGCCGGCTCTGCGCTCGCGGCTGGCAGGGCGGCGGCCGGCTGGATCGGCTGCGGGATGATCGGCGCGGCCGGAACGGGCTGCGGCAATGTCTCGATGGACGCCGGCAGGTCGGGCGGCGTCGCCGCTTCATCACCCGCCGCGATCACCATCGGCTCCTCCGCGGGCACCGCCTCACCTTCGGCGACCAGCCCCGCCAGCAACGTCGCGAAGACGCCCGGCAGCGCGGCCGCCTCGACGGTGACGGCCGGGGCCGGCAGGGCGGTCGGGACAGGGGGCAGGGCGAGCATCGCCGGGCCCACCGCAAGCGCCGTGCCATGCCGGCGTGCCGGGCGCCCGGCAGCGGAGGCACGCAGCCCGGCAGGATCTGCCGCCCGCCCGGCATCCCGCGCCTGCCCCGCGTCGGGCGAAGCTGGCACGCCGCTTGCCCCGTCCAACGCGATCACCTGCAAGGACCACCGCCCCGATGTCGCTGCTCGGCTCCATGACCACCGCCATCAGCGGACTGGCCGCGCAGGCGCGCGCGCTCGGCCACGTCTCGGACAACGTCGCCAACAGCCAGACCGTCGGCTTCAAGCGCGTGGACACCAACTTCACCAGCTGGCTGACGCGCTCCACGCTCCGCCTGCACATGCCCGGCTCCGTCGAGGCGCGGCCGGACTACACCAACACCGTGCAGGGCACGATCGAGCAGGTGGAGAACCCGCTGGCCATGGCGATCGCCGGCCAGGGCTTCTTCTCCGTCGCGCAGTCGCGCGGCGGGCAGGGCGCCAACGTGCTGTTCGACGAGCGCCAGTTCTTCACCCGCGCCGGCGACTTCGCGATGGACCGCGACGGCTACATGGTGAACGGCGCCGGCTACTACCTGGAAGGCTGGCGCATGCTCCAGACCGGCGAGCCGGACCGCACGAACCTCGCGCCCATCCAGATCAGCGAGCTGGTGTACAACCCCGTGCCGACCAGCCGAATAGACCTCGCGGCCAACCTGCCGGCCAACGTGCCGACCGTCGCCGTCGTACCGGGCGCGGCGCCCTGGGCGCCGGCGGAACAGCCGGTCAGCAGCGTCATCCAGATCTTCGACGCGCTCGGCAACCAGCAGCAGGTGACGCTCGACTGGTGGCGGCTCGACACCGACACCTGGCGCCTGCGCATCACCCCGGCCGGCGATACCGCGCCGCCCGCCGCCGGACGCTTCGTGGACGTGGATTTCGGCGGGGTCATCGCCGCCGGCCCGCCGCCGGTCACCGCGTCGCCCGGCACGATCTCATCCATCACGCCGCGCAACGCCGTCACCGGCACCGTGCCGCCGCCGATCAACGCCGGCGACCCCGCCTTCCTGGGCTTCACCGCCGATTACGGATTCGGCGCGCAGACCGTCTCGCTCAACCTCGGCGGTTACGGCGTGCCGACCGGCCTGACGATGTTCGCCGGCACCGAATACGGCGTGCGCGACCTGAGCCAGGACGGCGTGCCGCTCGGCGCCTATTCCGGCGTGACCGTGCGGGAGAACGGCGACGTCGCCGTGAACTACGACAACGGCCAGACGCGCATCGTCGCGCGCGTGCCGATCGTCGCTTTCAACGATCCCGACAAGCTGCAGCGCCTGGACGGCCAGGCCTTCCTCCGCACGGTGGAGAGCGGCGAGGCGCGGGTGACCGATGCGGCGTCCAACGGCGTCGGCAAGCTGGTGACGGGTTCGGTGGAGCGCTCCAACGTGGACATCGCGAGCGAGTTCTCGAAGCTCATCCTCGCCCAGCGCGCCTACACCGCGAACACGCGCATCGTGACGGCCAGCGACGAGATGCTGCAGGACACCATCAACATGCGGCGGTGACGGGCCGCATGGGAGTGAAGTGAGATGGGGCTCGACCTCGCCCTCTCCGTCGCCCGCAGCGGCCTGCGCCTGCTGGACCGCCAGATGGCGCGCGCGGCGGACGACATCGCGAATGCCGGCACCGAGGGCCACACCCGCAAGGTCCTCGACGGCCGCGCGCTCTCCGCGGACGGCACCGGCATCGGGGTCCGCGCGCGGCCCGCCGCGCGCGACGTTGACCTCGCCCTGGTCGCCGCGGAGGCGCGCGCGCGCGGCGACGCGGCGGCCGGCACCTTGCGCACCCGCCTGCTCTCGGGCGTCGAGATGGCGCATGGCCGGCCGGAGGATGGCGACAGCGTCGGCGGCCTGCTCTCCGCGCTGCGCGCCCGCCTGGTCGGCGCGCGGGAAGCGCCGGAGGACCCGGTGCGCCGCGCCGCCGTGGTGGACGCCGCGCGCGATCTCGCCGCGCGCTACAACGGCGTCGCCGCCGCCATCGGCACCGCCCGGCAGGACGCGCATGATTCGCTGGTCGCCGAAGCCACCGCGGCCAACGCCGCGCTCGCCGAGATCGGCACGCTCACCACCGACATACGGCGCGAGATCGCCGCCGGCCGCACCGGCGCGGACTTCGAGGACCGCCGCGACCTCGCCATCGCCCGCCTGGCCGAATCGCTCGACGTCTCCGTCATCCGCGGCGTCGCCGGGGACGTCACGCTCGTCGCGCGCGGCGGCCTCGTGCTGCCGCTCGACGGCGCCGCCTTCTCGGTGGCCGAAGCCACCGTCGGCGCCGCCACGTACCACGGCGGCGCCGGCACGCTGCCCGGCCTGCTGCTGCGCGGCGCCGACGTGACGCGGCAGGTGGTCGGCGGGCGCCTGGCCGCCGCGGCGGAGCTGCGCGACGCGACGCTGCCGCGCATGGCGGCCGAGCTGGACCTCTCCGCCGCCCACGCCGCCGCGCGGTTCGAGGCGCAGGGCCTTCGCCTGTTCACCGACGCGGCCGGCATCGTGCCGGACGTGTCGCTGCCCTACACGGCCGGCGGCGCGCTGGGCTTTGCGCGCGCCATCATCGTCAACCCCGCCGTCGCGGCCGATCCCGCGGCGATCCGCGACGGCACGCACCTGGTCGCCGCGGTGCCCGGCGGCCCGACCGCCTTCGCGCCGAACCCGCCCGGCGGCCCCGCCGGCTTCGCGACGCTGCTGGACCGCGTGCTGGATTTCACCTTCGGCTCGCAGGTCTCGGCCGGCAACGCGCAGCCGCCGGTTCCCACGGGCGGCCTCGGCCCGGATGGCAGCCTCGTCACCGCGCTGTCCGGCCTCGCCACGCTCGAATCGCACGCCGGCGCGCTCGTCGCCACGCAATCGGCGGCGCGCGCCACGGCCGAATCCGCACGCGACCGCGCAGGCGCGCTGCGCGAGCTGCTTGGCCAGCGCGTGCAGGCGCGCTCCGGCGTGGACGTGGACCGGGAGGTCGCGGCGATGGTCGAGCTGCAGAACGCCTATACCGTCAACGCCCGCGTCGTCGCGACGCTGCAATCCATGTGGGACACGCTGTTCGGCGCGGTGCGATAGACCATGTCCACGCTCTCCATCCTCGCCGGCATGGCGCCCGACCAGGCACGGCTGCGCGGCCGGCTGGAGGCGCTGTCGCGCCAGGTCTCGACCGGCCAGCTCGGCCAGACGCACGGTGCCCTCGGCGCCGAGGCGCGGCGCGCCGTGGACCTGCGCGGCGAGGCAACCCGCCGCGAGGCATATATCGGTGCGGCGGATACCGCGCTCGGCCGGACGGAGGTCGCGCAAGGCGTGCTCGCCCGCCTCGAATCGCTCGCCTCGAACGCCGCGGCCGAGGCGGCGCGCGCCCGCACGCTCGGCGCCGCCGGCGTGGACGCGCTGGCGGCCGGCGCCCGCGCGGCCTTCGAGGAAGCGGTCGCGCTGCTGAACACGCAGGCCGGCGGCGAATACCTGTTTGCCGGCGCCGACCTCGCCGCCGCGCCGGTTCCTGATCCGGCGCCGCTGGCCGGCGCCGTCGCGGCCGCGGTCGGCACGCTCACTCCGCTGAACGCCGCCGCCGTGCTGGCCGCCACAGCGGCCGCCGCGACCGCCCCGGCGACGCGCCCGTTCAACGCATATCTGGAAGGCCCTGCCCTGGCCGACCCTCGCCGCGCCGTGCAGGTCGGTGATGGCGAGCGCGTCGCCTGGGGCGTGCTGGCGAGCCAGGAGGCGGGCGGCGAGGTCGCGCTCTCCTGGGGGCGGGAGATGCTGCGCGGCCTCGCCACGCTCTCCGCGCTGACGCCGGCCTCCGCCGCGCAGGATGCGGGCTACGACGCGCTGCTCGCCGGCGTCGCCGGCAGCCTGACCGGCGCGACGCGCGGCTTGGCGACCGAACGCGGCACGCTCGGCGCGGCGGAGCGGCGCGTGGAAGCGGCGCGGGAGCGCCATGCGGACCTGCTGGTGACGCTGCGCGCCCAGGTCGGCGCGATCGAGGAGGTGGACCTCGCCGCTGCCTCGGCCGCGCTGCGCCAGACCGAGGTGCGGCTCGAGGCCTCCTACAACGTCACCGCCTCGCTCGCGCGCCTGTCACTCGCGGCGATGCTGCGATAGGGCGCGCCTTCAGCCGGGATTAACGCGCACCGGCCCAGGATGCGCCACGACCCCGAGGAACGGGCACGCGGCATCCGCGTGGCGGCGAGGATCGCGCGGTTGCCGGCACGGGCCGGCTGACGACGGGCAAGGCCCGTCGGCAGGTTGGGAGTTTGGCATGTCCACCTTGGTGCTCGAGATGCGGGCGGGTGACCTGATGGTCGTCAACGGCGCGTCGCTGCGGTTCCGCGCCCGCACGCGCGTGGAGCTGGTGGCGCGCGCGCGCTTCCTGTTCGGCAAGCAGGTGATGACGCCGGAGACGGCGACGACGCCGGCGCGCCGCATCTACTTCGCGCTGCAATGCGCCTATGTCGGCCCGGAGGAGGAGCGCGAGCCCGCCATGGCCGACGCGCACCGCCTGGTCGCGGAGTTCCAGGAAGCGACGACGTCCAACATGGCCCGTCAGCTGCTGGATCGCGCCCTGGCGCTGGCCGAGGCCGACGAGTGGTATCAGGCGCTGCGCATGGTCCGCCACGTCATGCGGCACGAGGCTGCGGTCCTCGGCTTGCCTTCTCCCTCCCCCGCTGTTGCGGGGGAGGGCCGGGGTGGGGGCGTCACCAGCACCCCCGAAATCGCGACTTTTCCCGGCGCCGCCTGACGATCTTCACCCGCGCTTCATCCTCCTCGGCGAGGATGCACGCATGCCCGACCGCGCGGTGCGCGGCGCGGGTCTCGCGGCCGGACGGCAAAATGCCCGACCCGGCCGCGGAACTGCCCTGAAGGAGTAGGGGACGATGTCCTCCGTCAACACCAACGTCGCCGCCATGGCGGCCGTCCGCTCGCTGAACAACATCGGCCAGGACCTCGGCCGCACGCAGCAGCGGATCGAGACCGGCCTGCGCATCAGCCGCGCCAACGACGATCCCGCCGTCTTCGCCATCGCGCAGAACATGCGCGCCGACCTGAACGGCATGGCCGCGGTCAAGGACAGCCTCGCCTTCGGCCGGTCCGCGCTGACCGTCGCGCGCGATGCCGCGACGAACATCTCGAACGAGCTCGGGCGCCTGAAGCAGACGGTGACGCAGGGCCAGCAGCAGGGCCTCGACATCACCCAGATCAACAACCAGATCACCAACGCGCTGGCGAACATTGACGCCTTCGCCCGTTCCGCGACCTTCAACGGCGTGAACCTGCTGACCGCCGGCGTCGGCGGCGTGCCGGGCGTGACGGGCACCAACTTGAACGTTGTGCGCGACATCAACGGCACCACGACGAACGTGACCGGCACGAACAGCACCGCCGCCGGCCTCGGCATCGCGAACCTCACCGCCGCCACCGGCGCGCGCCAGCTCACCTTCGACAACACGCTGGCACCTGCGAACGGCGAGAGCGTGTCCGTCACCATCGGCGGCCGCGTGAAGATCTTCGAGTTCAACGACGGCTCGGCGCCGGTCACCGCGCAGCCGAACGCGACGACCGACGTGTACGACGTCCAGATCGCGGCCGGCGACAGCCCGCTGACGATGGTCTCCAACCTCATCACCAAGATGCAGCAGAACGGCGTCAATGCCGCGCTGAACAACCAGGGCCAGCTCGTCATCAGCGGCGCGGCGACGGCGCTGACCACGACGGTCACCGGTGCCACCGCCGGCACCGTCCCCGGCGGCACCGCCGCGATCACCGCGGTGGAAGGTGCAATTGACCTGATGGGCACGCGGCTCGCCAACCTCGGCGCGAACCTGCGCCAGGTCGAGGGGCTGCAGAACTTCACCACGCAGCTCAACGACTCGATCAAGGAGGGCCTGGGCGCCCTGGTGGACGCCGACCTCGCGGAGGAGAGCGCGCGGCTGACCAGCCTGCAGACGCGCCAGCAGCTCGCCACCCAGTCGCTCTCCATCGCCAACCAGCAGAGCCAGACGGTGCTCAGCCTCTTCCGTTAGTGCCAGGCGGGGGCGGCGGTCGCGCCGCCCCCTTTCCAGGAGATCCCGCATGACGATCGCGCGCTACGCCGCCGCGCAGGATGCCGCCTCCAGCCCGCGCGAGATCGAGCTGCGCGCCTTCCGCTACGTCAACGGCCTGCTCGCCGCCGCGGCGGAATTGCCGGGCCGCGCGACGGCGCTGCACAAGACGCACCAGCTCTGGTCGCTGCTGATGGCCGACCTGCTCTCGCCCGGCAACGCGCTGCCCGCCGACCTGCGCGGCAACCTCGTCTCGCTCGGCCTCTGGGCGCAGCGGGAGGCGGCGGCGCGCCTCGACGACGACCGCCCGCTGGCGCCGCTGATCGAGCTGCACCGCGACATGATCGCAGGCCTCGAAGGCCAGCGCGGGCGCGCGGCGGCCTGAGATGCTCGCCGGCCTCGGCGCCCAGGCCGCATTCGCGGTCGCTGAACGCCAGGGCGCCGCGCTGCGCGAGCGCTTCGCCGCGCGCCGCGACGTGGCGGCCGAGGTCGCCCGCTTCCGCGATGCCGCGCCGCGCCTGCCGGATGTGGACGCGCTGCTGAAGGACCGCCGCGCGCTGACGATGGTGCTGGAAGCCTTCCAGCTTGAATCCGAGATTGGCAAGCGCGCCATCCTCCGCCGGGTCCTCACCGAGGATCCGGCCGCCGAGGGCAGCCTTGCCAGCCGCCTCCCCGACCCGCGTTGGCGCGAACTGGCGACGACCTTCGCAGCCGTGCGCAACGCGGCGCCCGGAGCGCCGCCTCTCGCCAGCCCCGCGATGCTCGACCGTATCGTGGACCGCGCCGTCACCAACCGCTTCGAGAAGGCGATGGGCGAGGGCAATCCGGGCCTGCGGGAAGCGCTGTATTTCCGCCGCATGGCCGCCGGCGCGACGACCGTCCCGCGCCTGATGGGCGACCGCGCGCTGCTGGAGGTCGCGCGCGGCGCGTCGGGGCTGCCGGCCCAGTTCGGCCTGCTCTCCTTCGAGCAGCAGCGCGACCTGATCACCCGGCGCGTGGACCTCTCGGCGTTGCAGGATCCGAAGGCGGTGACGCGGATGATCGGGCGCTATCTGGCAGGGATGCAGCCGGCGCCGGGCACCAGCCCGGTGTCGGGGCTGTTCGACGGGTCGGGGAGTGCGGGCGGCATCGCGGCGCTGGCGGGGCGGCGGGTGTCGTTCAGCGCGTGAGCGGCGTTTAACGCCGATAGGTGTGAGCGGCGTTTGACGCCGGTGCGCAGCGAGCGGAAGGTTGCGGCACGCCGATCCCCCCACCCCGACCCTCCCCATTGAACGGGGAAGGGAGATGGCTCGATCCGTTTGCCGGCTCACCTCCGTCCCTCGCCAGCGCACCTCCTCACCGCCCTCGCCGCGACGCTCGGCGGCGCGGTCTTCGCGGCGCTCGATGTCCCCCTCGCCTGGATGCTCGGCGCGATGGCCGGCGCCGGGGCGCTCGCCTGGCACGAACGCGCGGCCGTGCTGCCGCCGACGCGGCCGGCGGCGCTGGTGCTGCTCGGCGTCGGGCTCGGCACCACCTTCACGCCTTCCGTCATCGCCGCCGTCGCGCTCGCGATCCCCTGGCTGGTGCTGGCCGCGGTGCTGCCGATCCTCGCCGGCGCGGCGGCGGCGCGGCTCTTCGCGCGGATGGCCGGGACGGAGGGCGAGACGGCCTACTACGCCTCCGTCCCCGGCGGGGTGATCCTGATGGCGGTGCTGGCGCAGCGCGCCGGCGTCTCCGTGCCGGCGGTGACGCTCGCCCAGACCATCCGCGTCATGCTCGTCGTGGTGATCGTGCCGCCGCTGGTCACCTGGCTCGCGCCGCGCGGCGGCGCCGGCGCCTTCCTGCCGGAGCGTGCGGATGTCTGGCTGCCCGGCCTCGGCGCGATGCTCGCCGGCGGCCTGGCCGCGGCGTTCCTGGTCAAGCGCACCGGCCTCGCCAACCCCTGGATGTTCGGGCCCTGCGGGCTGGTCATCGCGCTCTCGGCCTTCGGCATCCTGCCCTCCGGCGTGCCCGCCTGGATGGTGAATGCCGCGCAGGTCGGCATGGGGCTGACGCTCGGCGCGCGGATGAGCCGGCGCTTCCTGCTCTCCTCCCGCCGCCTCGCGCTGGCATCGGCGGTGAACACGGTGCTGCTGGTCGTCGTCATGGCGATCCTGGCGGGGGTGCTCGGCTACGCCTCCGGCCTGCCGGTCGCGGCGGCGGTGCTCGGCATGGCGCCGGGCGGGATGCCGGAGATGACGATCACGGCCAAGGCACTCGAGGTCGGCGTGCCGCTGGTGCTCGGCTTCCACCTCGTCCGCACGCTGGTGTGCAACCTGCTCGTCGGGCCGGTCTGGCGGCTGATGACCCGCCTCGGCCTCTCACGCTGACCGTTATCCCGCCTGGAACGACAGCCGCCGGCGGAGCCAGTCGCGATAGGCCAGCGCCGCTTCGGGCGGCGGGCAGAGCGTGGCCAGCGCCGCCGCCGCCTCGTCGGGTGCCAGGCGCCGGGCGCCGGGTTCCGCCGCCGCGGCATCCTCCTCCGTCCAGCGCCGCGCGGCGCCGCGCCACAGCGCGACGGAATCGGCGGAGGTCAGCGCCGGCAGCACCAGCACGCCGCGCGCCCGGCAGGCCGCGCCGGCGGCGCGGACCGCGGCTACCAGCTCCGGCCGCGGCGGGTCGCCCAGCAGCTCGCCGAGTGCGGGCACCTCCGGCAGCGTCGGGTCGCGCGCGTTCGGCCGTCCCTCGAAGGCGAACCAGGGGGTCAGGCCGATGGCGGCCGCGCGCGCGGTCACGCCGTGGCCGCCCAGCACCGCGGCATCGGCAGCACCTGCCGCCACCGCCGCTTCCGGCGGCATTCCCGCCGCGACGAAGACCGGCACCGCCGCGCGCCCGATCAGGTCCAGCGCGAGCAGGCCCGCCGCATCCGGCGCCGCCGGGCCGGGCAGCGCGACGCGCACCGGCGTGGCGTCCGCCAGCATGCCGCGGCCGGCGAGCACCGCCGGCCCGAAGCTCGCCGCGATCGCCGGCCATTGCCGCGGCTCGAACCGCGCGCGGCTGTCGCCGACCAGCAACGCCTGTGCCGCCAGCCCCGGCAGGGTCAGCAGCAGCCGCCCATCGGCGGGGGTGGAGGCGGCGAAGCGGTTGGCCGCCGTGATCCCGTCCGGCCCGCCGAGGATGCTGACGCGCAGCGCCGCCGCCTGCACCAGCGCGCGGGACAGGCCGGTGGCGGCGCGGGTGGCGAAGAAGGCGGCAGCACCTTCCTCGGGACCGGGCGCGATCAGCGTCGCCGCTTCCGGCACCACCGTCGCCGCGCGCGCGCGCGAACCACCGGCGGCCATCAACACGGCGCTAACGAAGCCCCTGCGGGTGGCGGACAGAGCGTTCATCCCCCCGGCCTCCCAGCCATTGCCCGGCAGGTAAGCCGCCCGAATGGGGCGAAAAGGTGGCGGGGTGAGCTTACCCCGCCGTCACCCCGGCGGCGCGCGACAGCGCCTGGAGGGTTCGTTCCACGAGCCGCGGCAAAGCGCCCACCACCTTCGCGGCAGCCTCGGCCTCCCCCGCTTCGGCCGCGCGCGCCATCTCCGCCGCGGCTTCGCGCAGCGCGGCGGCGCCGAAGGTGCCGGCGGCGGATTGCAGGGCGTGGGCTTCGGATTCGACGGTCGTGAGGGACGGGTTCTCGGACAAATGGCGCAGCCGGGCCAGGGTCTCGGCGGCGAAGACGCCGATCAGGTCGGGCAGGCGGCCGGGGCCGACGGCGGAGCGCAGCTCCTCCAGCGTCTCGTGCACCAGCAGCGCGGCGGGGCCGGGCTCGGCCTCGTGACGGGATGCGGGCGAGCGGGCGGGCGATGAGGCCAGCAGCGCGGCGACGGCGCGGAGCAGGCCGGCGCGGTCCACCGGCTTCGTCAGGTGCGCGTCCATTCCCGCAGCGAGGCTCCGCCCCGAATCGCCCGGCATGGCGGACGCGGTCAGCGCCAGGATGCGCACGCGCCCGGCGGGGCCGGGCAGGGCGCGGATGCGCCGCGTCGCCGCGTAGCCGTTGAGCCCGGGCATCCGCACATCCATCAGGACCGCGTCGTAGGAGCCGGTCGCCGCGGCCTCCACCGCCGCCTCGCCGTCGCGCACCAGGTCCACCGCATAGCCGGCCTTGCGCAGGATCGCGGCGGCGACGAGCTGGCTCGCCTCGCTGTCCTCGGCCAGCAGCAGGCGGGCAGAGGGCGCATCGCCGGGGGTGGGGGCACGCTCGGGTTCAGGCGAGGGAAGCATCGGCGCGCCCGGTTCCGCCGGCCGCAGCGGCAGGTCGAAGCGGAAGACGCTGCCGGCGCCCGGTTCGCTCTCCACCCCGATCGTGCCGCCCATCAGCCCGACCAGCCGGCGGCAGATCATCAGCCCGAGGCCGGAGCCACCATGCCGCCGCGCGGTGCCCGCATCGGCCTGCTGGAAGCGGCGGAACAGGCGCCGGCGCAGCGCGGGCGGCAGGCCCGGGCCGGTGTCGCGCACCTCCACGATCAGGCGCCGGTCGTCCCGCGTCAGCCGGACCTCGACGGTGCCGGCGGCGGTGAAGCGGATGGCATTGTCCACGAGGTTCATCAGCACCTGCCGCAACCGCCGCGGATCGCCCATCACGCGCGGCGGCAGGGCAGCGTCGAGGCCCGCGGACAGCCGCAATCCCTTGTCCGCCGCCGCGGCGGCCTGCAGGGCCAGCACCTCCCGCACCGGCGCGGCGGGGTCGAAGGCGAGGTCCTCCATCTCCAGCTTGCCGGCCTCGATGCGGGAGAGGTCGAGCAGCTCGTTCACCGTCCAGAGCAGCGTCTCGCCGGAGCGCCGCGCGGTCTCGGCATAGGCGCGCTGCTCGGAGTCCAGCGGCGTGTCGAGGAGGAGGGAGAGGGTGCCGAGCACCCCGTTCAGCGGCGTGCGGACCTCATGGCTGACGAAGGCGAGGAAGTCCGATTTCTCGGCATTCGCGCGTTCGGCGGCGCGGCGCGCGCGGCGGGCGGCCTCCTCCGCGCGCGCGGCCACCGTCACGTCGTGCTGGATGCCGAGCAGCAGGCGCGGCGCGCCGTCCGGGCCGGGCACGGGGGAGATGTGCAGCTCGTTGACGAAGCGCCGGCCGTCCTTGCGGTAGTTCACGAGGCGCACATCCACCGGCCGCGGCGCGGCGATCGCCTGCCGGATCGCGGCCACCGCGGCCCGGTCGGTGCCCGGGCCCTGGAGGAAGCGGCAGTTGCGGCCGATCACCTCCGCCGGCCCGTAGCCGGTGATGCGGTGGAAGGCAGGATTGGCGAAGACGATCGGGCAATCCGGCTGCGTCGGGTCGGAGACCACGATGCCGGTCGGCGCCGCGGCGACCGCGGCGGCGAGCGACTCCGCCAATGCGGCCGGGCTAGCTGTCGTAGGCGACGAGGGAGTCGAAGGGGACATCCAGGCGGTCCCGTCCCTTGAGGAAGGTGAGCTCGATCAGGCAGGCGGCACAGGGCACGACGGCGCCGGCCTGCCGCAGCAGGGAGATGCCGGCCGACATGGTGCCGCCCGTCGCGAGCAGGTCGTCCAGCACGACGACGCGCATGCCACGCTCCACCGCATCGGCCTGCATCTCGATCCGGTCGGTGCCGTATTCGAGGGCGTAGTTCAGCCCGATGGTCAGGCCCGGCAGCTTGCGCGGCTTGCGCAGCATCACGAAGCCCAGGCCCAGCTCCAGGGCGAGCGGCGCGGCCACGAGGAAGCCGCGGCTCTCGATGCCCGCCAGCATGTCGGGCTTGTGGGGGGCGACGATCCCGGCCAGCCGGGCCATCGCCGTGCGCCAGGCGCGGCCGTGCCGGAGCAGGGTGGAGATGTCGTAGAAGAGGATGCCCGGCTTCGGGAAATCCGGGATGCCGCGGATGTGGTCGCGCAGGTCGAGCGCGGGGTCGGCCTCGTGGCGAAGCGCGGGGGCGTCAGCTTGGCGGGTGGTGTCCGTCATCGGGCGGTTCGCGCGCCTCCGTTCATGCGGGCGCGCGGCCGCCCTGCAGGGCGTCCTGGCCGCTCGCCATCCTCGCGGGGGAGGCTACGCCGGCCCGGGGAGGCGCCGCAACGGGGCGGGGCGGGGTGTCGGGCCGCGCCACCCGCCACGCCAGGCGCATCGTCCCGACTTGGCGCCCCGCATCGGCCGGGCCACATCGCGGCCATGTCCCGCCCCCTCGTCGCGACCGCCGCCGGAGTTCTCGGCTTCCTGCTCTATGTCGGCGCCGTCGTCGCGCTGGCGGATTGGGTCATCCCGCTGCACTGGACGGTGCAGGCGCTCTACTACGCCGTGGCCGGCATCGCCTGGGTCTGGCCGGCGCGCGCGCTGATGTTCTGGGCGGCGCGCGCCGGGTGAGCCGGCCTCAGAACGGCCGCGACAGAGTGCCGACCACGCGCGTACCGCACAGCTTCAGCCCGCCGAAGCAATCGTCGCGGTCGAGGGTGACGTGGCTGAACTGCACGGCGCCGACCACGCCGTAGGCGATCTCCCGCGACAGCGTGAGCGAGAACACCGCGTAGTCGTCCGCGCCGAAGGAGCCGCGGTCCGGCCGGCCGGGGTTGGCCTGGTTGCGCTCGATCCACTGGTAGCCGACCCGGACGCCGAGCGTGAAGCCGGAGCCGCCCGCGACGTCGAAGCCGCCTTCGACATAGAGCGCATTGCCGGATTCGAAGTTGAAGTTTGGCGAGTAGAAGGCGCTGCCCACGAACTTGAACGGTTCCACCTCGTAGGTGCCGCGCAGCCCCGCCTCGAACCAGGCGGCGTCGAAGCCGCCGGGCGGGCGGTCGTAGCCGGGGTAGCCGTAGTAGATGCCGCCGATGTCGAGCTTCAGGTCACCGACCGCGAAGCGGTAGCCGGCGAGCACGTCCACTTCCTGGCGGATGTTGGTCCCGGCGAAGTTGGCGTTGGAGACGAAGGCGCCGACATAGAGGCCGCTCTCATGCTCGACGTCGAGGGTGAGTTGCAGCGCGGGGCGGCTGCGCGTCTGGCTGATGCCGCGGAACAGGTAGTCGGTCGTGGCCGCGGGCGTGGTGGTGACCGTCAGGCCGAGGCTCTCGATCGTCTGCTGGGCGGAGGCGGCCGGGGCGAGGAGACATGCCCCGATCAGGGCAGCGGCGCCCAAGGCGTGTGCAAGCTTCATGACGGCTCCTGGACAAATGCGTGATCGCATCGCCCGCGGAGCAATTCGCGCGCCAATCCGTTCTGGCTTACGCAGGATCCTCGGTCCGGCCACGAAAAACCCCGCCAGGGCCGGGCCTTGGCGGGGTCTCGCATCGCGTGCCTGCTGGTCGGAGTGAGAGGATTCGAACCTCCGGCCCCTGCGTCCCGAACACAGTGCTCTACCAGGCTGAGCTACACTCCGGTGTGGGCGACGCGAGGGGCGGCGTATAGCGAAGCGGCCGGGACGGGGCAAGGTGGTCACGCTTCGTCACGCGCGGCCCGTTGCGCAGCCGATGTTTCCGGGCGAGGCTGCGGCTCCGTCAATGGGGAACGTCGCATGAAGGTATTCATCCTGGCCGCGGCCGCCGCCGCGGGCATCGGCATCGCGGGCGCCGCACTCGCGCAGGGCGACGTGATCGCGGAACGCCGCGCGGGCCTGCGGCAGATGGGCCAGCACATGGAGGCGATCGCCGCCGTGGTGCAGTCGCGCGGCGACCAGCGGCAGATCGCTGCCCGCGTGGACCAGATGACGCCCTTCTACCAATCCCTGCCGAACCGCTTCCCGACGCCGTCGCTGACCCCGCCGGTGGCGCAGGGCACGAATGAGGGCCAGACCCGCGCGCTGGCGGCCATCGAGGCCAACCGCGCGGATTTCGGCACGCGCAACGCGAACATGCTGACGGCGCTGGCGGCGCTGAAGACCGCGGCCGAGGCCGGCAACGTCACGCCCGACGTGCTGCGCAGCACGGGCGGGACGTGCGGCGCCTGTCACCAGCAGTACAGGGCGCGGTAAGAGACGCTCCCTCCCCTGCGAAGCGGGGGAGGGTCGGGGTGGGGGCAGGGCGAGCGCGCCCGCCATATCACCCAACGCAACTCTTGTTCCGTACCCTGTCGCCCCCGCGAAAGCGGGGGCCCACCTTCAGGCAGTCCCGACACGCGGCGCGGAGGGCTCCCGCTTCCGCGGGAACGACAGAGGAAAGCCTTGAGGACCGACGCCGGCCGGTATCCGTTTCCTGACGAGTCATTGCCCGCGGCTCCCCCACCCGCCCTCGCTTCGCTCGGGCACCCTCCCCCGCTTCGCAGGGGAGGGAACGGCCTCAAAACATGGACGCCGGGCGCAGCGTCGAGATCCACCACACGAAGCCCGCCGACGCCGCCAGCAGCGCGATCGCCAAGACCGCGCTGCCCATCCGCGGCGCGCGCACCCCGGCCGGCACCTCAAGCCGCCCGGTCACCATCGGCCGCACCAGGTTGCGCCCGAGCAGCACGCGATAGGCCGCGACCGCAACCACGTGCAGCACGGCGGCCGCCGCGATCAGCCAGAAGACGCGCAGATGCACGGAGGTCGCCAGGTTGCTCCAGGCCTCGGTGACACGGCGCGCCAGCGGGCCGCGGGTGAAGATCAGGTCGTCGGAGAACAGCCCGCTCGTCGCCTGCGCGAGCAGCAGCAGCAGCAGGACGAGCACCATCCAGCCGCCCGCCGCATTGTGCCCCACCTCGACCGCCGCATCCCGCCGGCGCACATGCGAGAGGTGGCGGAGCGCCTCGGTGGGGCTGCGCAGGAAGCCGGCGAAGCGCGCGGTCTCCGACCCGACCAGGCCCCAGGCGATGCGGAAGAGCAGCAGGGTCAGGATCGCGTAGCCCGAGAGGAAGTGCAGGTCGAAGCGGCTGGTCGTGGCCGTCCAGTAGGAGAAGGGCAGCAGCAGCACGATGGCCCAGTGGGTGAGGCGGATCCACGGATCCCAGACCTTCACGCCCCGCCCCGAACCCTCGCGCGCCGCCATGCCGTCCGCTCCGACCTCGTTCCGTCGCAGTCTCGGCGCCGCGTGCCGCATCCGGCAAGTTCCAGAGGGTGACGGTTGCGCGCCGGCCGCGTCGGCGGGCAGAGGAGGGGCGTGATCCAGCTCCTCGATTCGTTGCATCCCAGGCACGGCGCGCCCGTCGCGGCGGCGGTCGCGCTCGGCATCGCGCTGGTTGCGCGCTGGTTGGGCCGGCCGCTGCTGGCGGGCGCGGCGGCGGGGATCGGGACGCTCGCGGGCTGGTGGATGGTGCTGGGGCTGCTCACCGCCTCGCCGCGCCAGCTGCCGGAGCGGCTGCCGCTGCTGATGCTCGCCCTCGTGCTCGCCGCGCCCGCATCCGCGGCGATTGCGCGGCGCGCGGCGTGGGTCGCGCCGGTCCTGCTCGCGCTCGGCGCGCTGGCGACGGGCTGGTGGATGGCCGGCGCGCCGCTGGTCGTGCCGGATGCCGGCCGCGCCGCGCCGCTCCTGGCCGGCGTGTCGGCGGCGACGCTCCTGCTCGCGTTGCGGTCCGGGCCACGCTGGGCGGCGCCGGTCGCGGCCGGCGCGCTCCTCGCGGGCCTCGCCGCCGCGGGGCTGCGCGGGCCTGGCCCGGCGCTCGGCGCGGCGATCCTCGCCGCGGTCATCGCAGCGGCGCTCGTCCCATCGGGCCGCGGCGGCGCGGCGCATCCGGCGCTCTCAGCCCTGCCCGTCGCCGGCGCGCTCGCCGCGCTGGCCGCGATCCCGATCGTCGCGCGCGGGGCGCCGGCGGACTGGGCTGCGGGCGCCGCGCCGCTGGTCGCGCTGCTGGCGGGTGCGCCGGCCGGCGCGCGGCTGCACGCCCGCTTCGGCGCGCCCGCCGGTGCCGTCCTGGGCGGGGCGGTGGCGGCGGCGACGGCGTTCCTGCTGCGCTAATCCTGTTCAAACTCGCGCGATTCGAGACAGGCCCTTGCCGCGAAAGGGGCTGACCGCCTAGTTTCGAGGCCATGACGGCCAGCGCGCGCGCGCTCCTCATCGTCGTGGTCGTGTCGGCGGGCCTCGCCAGCTTCGTGGCGAGCCGGTTCCTCGACGCCCCGGCGCCCGTCCGCACTGCCGCGCCCGCACCGCCGCAACCCGCCGCCCCCCTTCCCGCAACGCCACCTGCGCCGGTCACCGGCCCGGCGCCGCCGCGCTTCGACGTCGTCCGCGTCGGCGCGCGCGGCGCCGCCGTCGTCGCCGGCCGCGCCGCGCCGGGCGCCGAGGTGCTGCTGGTGGAGGACGGGCACGAACTCGGCCGCGCCCGCGCCGATGGCCGCGGCGAATGGGTGATCCTGCCGTCCGAGCCGCTGCGCCCGGGCACGCGGCAATTCGCGCTCCTCTCCCGCCTTGGCGGCGAGGAGGTGTCGGGGCCCGACAGCGTCGTCGTGGTGGTGCCGGAGCCGCCGGTGGTCCTCGTCGAGGCGACGGACGGGTCGCGCGCCGAAGCGGCCGCGCGCGCCGAGGCGGAGGTCCGCGCCATTGCCGAGGTCGCGACCCGTGCCGAGCGCATCCGGCGGGAGGCTGCGGCGGTGCTAGACGGCGTGCGCGCCGCCCAGGCCTCCATCGCAGCCGCGCAGGCCGAGGCCGCCCCCCACGCCGAGGCGATCCTTCCCGCCGTGCCGCGCCAGCCGCTGGTGCTGCTGCTGCCGGCCGCCGCCACGCCCCGCCTGCTGCAGGGACCGGCAGCGCCCGCGGGCGGCGGTCTCGGACTGGCACAGGTGGATTACGACGATGCCGGCGCGATCCGTTTTGCCGGCACCGCGGCGCCCGGTGCGACGGTGCGCGTCTATGTGGACGATCGCCACGCCGGCGACGCGCAGGCCGACCCGCAGGGCCGCTGGGCGCTGGCGCCGGAAGGTGCGGTCTCCGTCGGCCGGCACCGGCTGCGGCTGGACCAGGTCGCGGCGGCGGGCGCCGTCGCGGCGCGGATCGAGGTGCCGTTCCAGCGCGACGAGTTGCCCGACGGCGCGCTCACCGACGGCCGCGTCGTCGTGCAGCCCGGGCACAATCTCTGGCGGCTCGCGCGCGCCGCCTATGGCAAGGGCACGCGCTTCACGGTGATCTATGAGGCGAACCGCGAGCAGATCCGCAATCCCAACATGATCTTCCCTGGTCAGGTCTTCGCGCTGCCCACCTCGTCCAACCCTGCGGAGTCCAGCCGGTCCAGGTAGGGATCGAGCGCGAGCGCGAAGCCGACCATGGCGGCGACGAGCGCCGTCGCGGTGGTCGGCGTCGCCAGCGGGTGCGCGGCGTCCAGCAGCAGGCGGTGGTCGGGGCCGACCCGCAGCCGCCAGCCCGGCGGCAGCGCGGCCGGCAGCGCTGCCAGCTCGACTAGGGTCGCAGCCCGCCTCGCCGGCCGATCGGCCGTGAAGGGGATGCGGCCCACGCTGGCGGAGAGGCGCATGGCGCCGTCCTCCAGCCGCGCCCGGCAGGCCCGGCCGCGCCACGCGAAGCGCAGCGCCGGCGCGCGGGTGACGTGCAGCGCGCCGTCGGCGGCGACCGCGAAGGGGCCGTGCGGGACCGGGTCGGAAAGGCCGGCGCTCATGCCCATATGTTGTCCCGTAGTGGTGAAGGGATGATAAGCGCGCCCATGAGCCTGGCTTCGACGTTCCGCATGGTCCTCGCCCCGCCGCATCCGGCTGGCCGCATCTTCATCTGGGGCGGCGCGGCGGTCGCCGTGGTCGGAGGCCTGCTCCTCGGCGCCTGGCTGTTCTGGCTCGCCGCGGCCTTCACCGCCTTCTGCCTCTACTTCTTCCGCGACCCAGAGCGCGTGCCGCCGCCGCGGCCGAACGCCGTGGTCGCGCCGGCCGACGGCCGGATCGTCAGCGTCGGCCCCGCCGTGCCGCCGGCCGATCTCGGCCTGGGCGAGGCGCCGCGCTGGCGGGTGGCGATCTTCCTCTCGGTGATGGACGTGCACGTGAACCGCTCGCCGGTCGAAGGGCGCGTCACGCGCATCGCCTACCGCCACGGCGCCTTCGTCAACGCCGCCCTCGACAAGGCAAGCGACGACAACGAGCGCAACGGCCTGGCGATCCGCACGCCGGAGGGCCACGACCTCGGCGTGGTGCAGATCGCCGGCCTGATCGCGCGCCGCATCGTCTGCACGGTGCGGGAGGGCGACCGGCTCGGCACGGGCGAGCGCTTCGGCATCATCCGCTTCGGCAGCCGCACCGATCTCTACCTGCCGGAAGGCGTGCGGCCGCTGGTCGCGGTCGGGCAGACGACGATCGGCGGCGAGACGGTGATCGCCGAGCTGCCGCGCGTGACCGCCCCGTGAGCGATCCGTCGCGGCGCCCACAGCACCTGCACCGCTTCCGCCGCCGCTTCCGCCCGCGCACCCGCCCGCGCTTCGAGGGGCTGTCCTTCAACCGCCTGATCCCGAACATCATGACGATGCTCGGCCTGTGCGCCGGCCTCGTCGCGATCCGCTTCGCCATAGAGGCGCGCTGGCCGCAGGCCGCCGCCTTCATCGTGGTGGCCGGCGTGATTGACGGGCTGGACGGGCGGCTCGCGCGGCTGCTCAAGGCCACCAGCCGCTTCGGCGCGGAGTTCGACAGCCTGGCCGACTTCCTCTCCTTCGGCGTCGCGCCGGCGCTGGTGCTGTACCTCTGGTCCATGCAGGCGGCGGGGCCGCTGGGCTTCGTGCCCTGCCTGCTGTTCGCGGTGTGCTCCTCGCTGCGGCTGGCGCGGTTCAACGCCTCGCTCGACATCGGGGTGGAGAAGCCGAAGCCGGCCTATGCGTACAACTTCTTCACCGGCGTCCCGGCGCCGGCGGGCGCGGGCTGCGCGCTGTTCCCGCTGTTCGGCGCGATCGCGCTGGGCGAATGGGGCTGGACCGGCTTCGCGGCGGCGATCCGCCATCCGGCGTTCGTCGGCCTCGTGCTCGTCGTGGTCGGCGCGATGATGGTCAGCACGCTGCCGACCTGGTCGTTCAAGAACTTCAAGGTGCCGCGCACGGCGGTGCTTCCGCTGCTGCTCGGCATCGGCCTCTACGTCGCGCTGCTGGTCGCGGAGCCCTGGGCGGCGCTGGCGGCGGGCGGCCTGATCTATCTCGGCATGCTGCCCTTCTCCGTGCGAAGCTACCTCGCGCTGCGCGACGAGGCCGAGGCGCTGATCGAGCAGGTGGCGGAGCCGATCATGCCCAAGGCACCCGCCACCACCCCCTGACGCCAACACCTGCTGACGACGGAGACCACCATGGCGCGCGCGACCTGGAACGGCACGGTGATCGCCGAGAGCGACAGCTTCGAACTCGTCGAGGGCAACGTCTATTTCCCGCGCGCGGCGGTGAAGGCCGAGCACCTGCGGCCCTCCTCGCGCAGCACCGTCTGCCCGTGGAAGGGCACGGCGAGCTACCACGACGTGGTCGTGGACGGGCAGGTGAACGCCGGCGCGGCCTGGTACTACGCGGAGCCGAAGCCCGCGGCGGCGAACATCCGCGACCACGTCGCCTTCTGGCAGGGCGTGACGGTGGAGCGGTAGTGACCGTCCGCGGCACGCTGCCGCTGGCCGTGGCGGGCCGCGCCGTGACCGTCACCGGCGGGCCGTTCGACGCGATTCCCGACGGCGCCTTCGGCGTGTGCCTGGAAGCGAACGCGGCGAAGGCGTGGCTGGCCGATATAGCACTGCCCGTGCGCGACTTCGGCGTGCCGGAGCCGGCGGACCTGCACGCGGCCGTCGCCGCGGCGCTGGCGCAGCTGCGCGCGCATCCCGACCGCCCGCTGCATGTCGGCTGCCGCGCCGGCTACGGCCGCACCGGGCTTTTCCTGGCATGCCTGGCGCGCGCCGCGGGGGTGGAGGGCGACGCGCTGGACTACGTGCGCGCCCACTACCACCCGCTTGCCGCCGAAACGGCGCAGCAGGAGACGATGGCGCGGGACTTCGCTTGGCCCTGACCGAGCGCTACCGCGTTGCGCAACCGGCATCTACGATCACGAGATGTCCCTCGATTCGCTGGCCGCCTTCGCACGCAACGTCCGCCGCGACAGGAGAGCCAATCCCGCGATAGCCGGCGATGGCACCGCGCTCGAACTGCTACTTGCCCCCCGCTTCCAGGCACTCATCGAGGCGTTGATCGCTGGCCGACCAGCAGCGCCGCGCGTGCTGCCGGAGTACCGCGTCGGCGGGGTTGGTCGGCCAGACCTCGCCTTCGCGCAGCCGAACGCGCCGGCGCGTGCCTTCCTCGAACTGAAGGAGCCCGGCAAGTCGCTTGATCCCAGCCGGCTCAGGGGTCACGACGCCCGGCAGTTCGCCCGCTTCCGCGACCTGCCCTTTTGGGCGATGAGCAACTTTCATGCCGTGAGGCTGTATCAGCGCAACCGCGAGCTGGAGCGGGTCCAGTTCCTGCCGCTCGCAGCGCTTGATCCGGAAACTCCCGACGCGGTCGCGGATCGGCTGGTGCGGACTGCCGATCTCGCGGGGCTGCAGCGCGTGCTCGATATGCTCGTCGTCGCGCCGCAGCCGCCCATGCGCAATGCGCGGGATTTCGCGCACGCTCTTGCCCATGCGGCGCGACTCGTGCGGGAGATCGTCGCGGAGCACTGTCGCGTCGGCGCTCCCGCCGAACATGCCGCAGAGCTCGCGCGAGTGCGCGCCGTGTTCCGCGAACAGATTTTCGCGCGCCCCGAGGCCGGCGGTTATGAGGTCGAGGACCTCGATGCGCTCTTCGCCTCGGCATACGCGCAGACCCTCAGTTTCGGCCTGTTGCTCGCGCGCGAGGTCACCGGGTATGCCGCTCCCGCGACCCGCAACGCCTACCAGCTCCTGCCGCCGGAGCTTTACCCGCTCCTCCGCGGCACACTCCGGGCGATCACGCAGGACGAGATGCTGCCGCTGCTCGGCATCGCCTTCGACGTGGTGCAGGAAACCGTGAACGCCGCGACCGCCGGCCTGCTCGCACGCCGCGCCGACGGCGCCGATCCGATCCTCTATTTCTACGAAGACTTCCTGGAGGTATTCGACGCCAGCGCACGCAATCAGCATGGCGTCTTCTTCACGCCCGTCCCCGTCGTGAACCACATCGTGCGCGCCACCGACTTGGCTCTGCGGCAAGATCTGGAAACCGATGGTTTCCTCGACGCCGATGTGCACACGCTCGATCCGGCCTGCGGAACGGGAACGTTCCTCGTCTCCGCCATCGCGGAGGCTGCTGCGCGTGCCGAAGCCGAGCGCGGTTCGGGGAGCGTCGGTGCGGAGGTAGCCGCCTTCGCCGGGCGCCTGCACGGCTTCGAATTGTTGGTCGGCGGCTACACCGTCGCGCAGTTCCGCTTGCTGCGCGAACTCACGCAACGCGGTGCGGGGCGCGGCGTCATGCCGAGCATCCGCTTGACCGATACGCTCGCGCCGGTTGCTGACCAGTCCGGCGTATCCACGCCGTTCGGCTTCCTCGACATCCCGATGGTGAGGGAGCGCGAGGCGGCTGACGCGGTGAAGGCACGCACGCGCATCCTCGCGATCTTCGGCAACCCCCCGTACCGCCGGCTGAAGCGCGGCGAGGTGCCGCGCCTGGTCGGGGCCTGGATGGACGCGCTGTGGGACGACCTGAAGCAGCCGGTGCGCGATGCCGGCCTCGGCCTCTCGCTCAACCCGTTCCCGGACCTCTACATCGCGTTCTGGCGCTGGGCGTTGTGGCGGCTTTTCGAGGCACCGGGCGCGGGCCGGCGCGGCGTCGTCGCCTTCATCACCAATCGCGGCTTCCTGTCGGGCCGCGCCTTCGGCGGCTTGCGCGCGATGATGCGGCGCCGTTTCGACGTCATCCGCATCCTTGATCTGCGCGGCGACAACCGCGGCGCGCTGCCGGTCGGTGCCGAGGCCGACGAGAACGTCTTCCGGATCGAGACGGGTGTCTGCATCGTCGTCGCCGTCGCGCGCGGCCCGAAACCGGACGAGGCCGCGGAGGCCGATGTCTCGTATGCCGACATCTGGCAGATGGGTGGCTTCCGACGCGCCGAGAAACTTGCGGCGCTGGACGCGGCGGACGGTGGTGCGTCGGTGCGCTGGGCGAGGCTGCCGGGAAGCGGGATGGACCGGCTGAAGCCGGTCGGCTTCGCGGGGCGGGACTGGCCGGCGCTCGATCAGGTGCTGAGCTTCCGCAGCAACGGCATCGTCACCTACCGAGACGATTTCGCTTATGCGGCATCTGCTGCGGTGCTTGAGGACCGGATCAGGACCTTCCTGCGCATGCCGCCGGAGCAGGCGGCGAGGATGTTCGGGGAAAGCACGCTGCGGAGGGTGGGACCTGCCATGAGCGTGCCGTTCGACGCGAGCCGCATGGAGCAGATCGTCTATCGGCCATTGGACCAGCGCGTTCTCTACAACCGGAGAGAGTACATTGACCGTCCGCGGGCCGATATGCAGGAAGCCTGGGGCGCCGCAAATTTCGCGCTCTTCGCGCTGGAGGATGGCACGGGGCGCGGCCCCGCCGTCTGGTGTCACGGCCGCAAGCCGGACCAGCACGCCTTCCGCGGAAGTTATGGGGGTTGGCTCTTCCCGCTCTGGCACCACGCCGCCGGTGCCGGCGCGCACTATCTTGATCCGCAGATCATACCAGGTCTCACCATCGCGTATGGCACGCCGCCCGACGCCCAGGACGTGTTCGACGCCGTTCTCTGCCTGCTCTCCGCAAGCAGCTACACCACACGCTTCGCCGCCGACCTGGAGGACGACTTCCCGCACATCCCGTTTCCCGCCGCGCGGGAGGTCCTCGACGCCGCCGCGCGGCTCGGCGCCGAAATCCGCGCCGTGCAGACCTTCGCCCGCGCTCCCGGCCCCGCCTTCCGCACCGCCCGGCTGCTCGGCCAGGCGGGTGGCGTCACACTTGAGGCGCCCAGGCCCTCCACTTTCGCCGGCGTTGCAGGCGGGCGGGGCGCGGTGCCCTTGCAGCACGATGGGTCGCTTCGCCTCGGCGAACTGCCGGAGGCCGTCTGGACTTTCGAGGTCAGCGGCTACCGCGTGCTGCACAAGTGGCTTTCCGCGCGCGACGGCGACGCCCTCGATGCCGCGCTCACCCGCGGCATCCTGGACACGGCTTGGCGCATCGAGGAATTGCTCCACCTGTTCGACGCCGCCGATGCCGTGCTGGAGGCGGCAGTCGCGACGCCGCTCACCCGCACGACACTCGGATTTTCGACTTCCCCCGGGCCGGACGCTTCGCTAAGCGATGGTCATGAGCCGCGAGAACGATCGCCAGCCTGACCTGTTCGGATCGTCGCAAGGTGACCTTTTCGCAAAGCAGCCGGCGCCGCCGCAGACTCACGACTTCCCGGTCATGGCGCGGACGCGCCTGCGTGCCATCCTGGCGCAGATGCGCGCCGCCGACCGCATGCCCTGGGATGAGCCGAATGAGCGAATGTATCGCACCATCGTCCCGCAGATGACGAACTGGCTGCCTGCCGAGGAAGCTGACCGCGTAAAGGTTGAATTCGCGGCGGAACTGGCGCGCCTCACAGCAGCATGAACTCCTGGCCCTGACCAAGCGCCGCTCCTGGGGCGCGGCGCTCGCCATCTCCTGCGCGTGCGGCGCCGCGCTCTCGATCCTCGGCAACATGCCGCTGATGGGCATCCCCGGCGCGCTCGCCTGGATGTTGGGGGAGCCGATCGTGGGGGCCGTGCTCGGCCGGCGCGAACTTCCCTTCCCGTCGGACAGCGCGTGGCCCTTCGCGATCTTCGTAACGCTGTCCTGGGGCCCTGTCGTGCCGCTGGCGTGGCTCGGCACGCGCGCGATGGGGCTGCGCGGCGTGGCACGGGGGCTGGCGTTCTCCGTGTTGATGGCTCTCGGGGGTGCCGCGATCTCCGCCGGCTTCTACCTGCTCAGCGTCTGGCCGTTGTGGCGCGACGGATGAGGCGCCCGTCGAGGATGACGAGGCCGGCGGCGATCACCGCCATGCCGGCCAGGTGCCGCGGCGCCAGCGCTTCGCCGAGCACCAGCGTGCCCAGCAGCAGCGCCGTCACCGGCACCAGCAGCGTGACGAGCATTACGTTCGTCGCGCCCGCGCCGGCCAGCAGCGTGTAGAACATCGCATACGCCAGCGCGGTGGAGACCAGGCCGAAGGCGACCAGCGCGGCGACGGCTTCGGCCGGTGGCGCCGGCAGCGTCCAGGGCTGGTCGAAGCCGATCGCCAGCGGCAGCATCATCACCGCCGAGCAGACGCATTGCCCCGCCGCCGCACCGAGCGGCGCCAGCCCCGCCCGCTTCACCCGCCGCGACCACACGCCGCTCAGCCCGTAGGAGAGGCAGGCGAGCAGGCAGAGCGCGATGCCCAGCAGCTCTCCCGCGCCGCCGCGCGAGATGGCGGCGGGGCCGGCCAGCACCATGACACCGGTCAGGCCCGTCAACGCGCCGGCCAGGCGGTTCGCCGTCAGCTTCTCATCCGCCGTGAGCAGGTGCGCGCAGAGCACCGCGAAGACCGGCGTCGCCGCGTTGACGACGGCGGCGAGACCGGAGGGGATGTGCTGCTGCCCCGCGACGATCAGCGTGAAGGGCAGCGCGTTGTTCAGCAGCCCCATGCCCGCGCAGGCAAGCCAGGCGGCGCGGCTTCGCGGCAGGCGGATGCCGAAGGCGCGGCACGCCAGGACCAGCGCCGCCGCCGCGATCAGCACGCGCCCCGCGACGAGCGTCAGCGGCGGGAAGCCGCGCAGCGCGAGGGCCGCGAAGAAGAACGACCCGCCCCACACGACCGAGAGCGCGATCAGCAGGCCCCATTGCCGGGCGGTCATCGGTGCGGGCATGGCGCGAGTCTCGGCCGGAACGCCGCCCCCGCGCCATCCGCCCGTTGCGCAGGTCAGCCTTCCGTGCGGAAGGGCTTGGCCTGCAGATCGTAGTCGCCGTAGCCCAGCAGCTCCCGCAGCGCCTTCGGCGCCATGGCGGAGGACGCCTCCGCCTCGCCGGCGTTGAGCGCCGCGAGCCCCGCCTGCATCGCCGCGATCGCCGGGGAAAGCAGGCCGGTCGGGTAGGTGCCGATCTTCAGCCCGAGCGCTTCCGCGTGCCGGCGCGACGGCGTCGCGCGCGGTGCGCCGGGCGAGAGCACGGAGAAGCAGGGGCGGCCCCCCGCCGCCGCGACCGATTTGCGGATCTCGTCGTCATCCGCGGGGCTGTCGAAGAACAGGATGTCGGCGCCCTCGGCCACGTACATCTCGATGCGCGCCAGCGCCTCGTCGAAGCCCTGGGTCGGGCGGCAATCGGTGCGGGCGAGCACGAGGATGCCGCTCTCCTTCGCGGCCTCGACGGCCGCGCGGATCTTCATCCGCGCCTCCTCGCGCGGCAGGCAGGGCTTGCCGGCGGCCACCAGCGGCCGCGGCGTGATCTTGTCCTCGATCAGCACCGCCGCGGCGCCGGCGCGGCCATAGGCGCGGACGGTGCGCTGCACGTTCATCGCGTTGCCGTAGCCGTGGTCGCCATCGGCCAGCACGAGCAGGTCCGGCGCCGCGCCGCGCACCATGGTGAAGCTGTCGAACATCTCCGCGAAGGAGACGAGGTCGAGGTCCGGCCCGCCGAGCCGCGCGGCCGCGACGCAGGAGCCGGAGAGGAAGGCGGTCCTGAAGCCGGCCGCGTAGGTCAACTTCGCGGTGATCCCGTCCCAGACGGCCGGCATCGCGACGAAGCCGGGCTCGGCGAGCAGGGCGCGCATTCTCTCCGGCGGTGTCATCGGGTTCTCCTCGATCATGTCATGCCGAACGGCACGATTCCTGATCCATTCTCTGTCGTTCCCGCGAAAGCGGGAACCCACCGAGCCGCGAGTCGGGACGGCGAGAAGTTGGGCCCCCGCTTTTACGAGGGCGACACCGAGAAGGGTCGGAACTTCAGCCGGTCGGAATCAGGGCCGCGCTTCCATCAGCTGCGCCGCGATCAGCCGCCGCACCGGCGACAATGCCGCGCCGGCGCGCAGCACCGCGCCGCGCAGCACGCGGGCCGGCGCGCGGTCGTCGGTGTAGAGGGTGGCGATCGCGTTCGTCGCGGTGAACATCGGCCAGGTCGCGCGGCGATGCGCCATCTCGTAGCGCAGCAGCGCGCGCGGGTCGGCGATGTCGCGCCCGCGCGCCATCGCCGCCCGGATTTCAGCGACCAGCCGCTGCGCGCCCGCCAGCCCGAAGTTGAAGCCATGTGCCGTCACCGGGTGCATGCCCACCGCGGCGTCTCCCACCAGCGCGAAGCGCGTGCCGACGAAGCGCTGCGCATAGGTCGCGACCAGCGGGTAGCGGTGCCGCGCACCGAGCAGCCGCAGCGCGCCCCAGCGGGACGCGGTGCGGCGCGTGACCTCGGCATTGAAGCTCCCGTCCGGCGCATCCATCAGCGCCGCGATCCGGCCGGCGTCGAGCGTCAGCACGATCGAGGACACGTCCCCGGCCAGCGGCAGCATCGCGACCGTCTGGCCGTGGCCGAACCACTCGGTCGCGACGCCGCCATGCGGCCTCTCATGCGCCACGCGGGCGACGAGCATGGCCGCGCCGAAGTCCCGCCGCGTCGCCCCGATCCCCATCTGCGTCCGCGCCGCCGAGAAGCGCGTATCGGCCGCGACGACGAGGCGCGCGCGGATCTCACGCCCGTCCGCCAGATGCAGCACCCCGCCGCGCGGCACCGTCTCCACGCGCTCCACCGCGGTGCCCGCCAGGATCGTCGCGCAGCCGGCGTCGCGCACGCTGTCGAACAGCGCGCGGCGGATGCGGTGGTTCGGCACGAGCAGCCCGAGCGGCGTGCCGTCGCGCATCTCCGGCGCGAAGCCGAGCGCGAAGGGCGAGGCGCCGTCCAACACGCGCGCTTCATGCAGCGGCGACATCTCATCGGCCGGGATGCGGCCGAAGGCATCGAGCTCCCGCATGATGGCCTGCGAGCGGTGCGTCAGCGCGATCTCCCGCCCGTCGGGGGGCGGGTCGGCGAGCGTCGCTTCGGTGCTGCGCTCCACCATCGTGACGGAGAGGCCGCTGCCCGCCAGCCCGCGCGCGAACGCCAGTCCCGCGGGCCCGGCGCCGATGATGGCGACGTCGCAATCCATGCTCACCGCCGCTCCTCCACCACCACGCCCGCCGCCGTCAGTTCCGCCACCTCGGCCTCGGTGAACCCGTGCGCCGCGAGGATTTCCGCCCCGTCCGCGTTGAAGCGCGGCGGCTCCCGCCGCAGCCCGCCCGGCGTGCGGCTCAGCTTGATCGGCGTGCCGAGCGCGCGGAACCACCCGCTCTCCGCCACCATCCCGCGATGCGCGGTGTGCGGCGCCTCCATCGCCTCGTCCACGTGCAGCACCGGCCCGGCGGGCAGGCCGGCGCGCAGCATCGCGTCGCAGAGCGCGTGGCCGTCCTCGCTCGCCAGGCGGTCCTCCAGGATCGCCTCCAGCGCGTCGCGGTTCTGCACCCGCAGCGCGTTGGTGGCGAAGCGCGCATCCGCGACCAGGTGCTGCAATCCCAGGAACTCGCAGAAGCGGCGCCAGGCCGGCTCGTTGCCGCAGGCCACGAAGATCTCGCAGGTGCGGGTGCGGAATTTCGAGTAGGGGCTGATGTTCGGATGCGGATTGCCGAGCGCCTTCGGCCGCTTGCCGTTCAGGAAGAAGTTGGCGGCCTGCGGATGCAGCAGCGCCATGCCGCAATCATGCAGGCTCATGTCCAGGAACTGCCCCTGGCCGCTGCGCGCGCGTTCCTGCAACGCCATCAGGATCGCGATGCAGGAATAGAGGCCCGTCGCCAGGTCCACGATCGGCGTGCCCATGCGCAGAGGCCCGGTCTCCGCGTTGCCGTTGATGGACATCAGCCCGACCATCGCCTGGATCACCGCGTCGTAGCCCGGAAGCCCACCGAGCGGCCCGTCCGCGCCGAAGCCGGAGACGCGGCAATGGATCAGGCCGGGGAAGCGCCGCGACAGCACCTCGTAGCCGATGCCCCAGCGTTCCATGCTGCCGGGCTTGTAGTTCTCCACCAGCACGTCCGCGCCGTCGAGCAGGCGGGTCAGCACGTCGCGGCCCGCCGGCTTCGACAGGTCGAGCGCGAGGGCGCGCTTGTTGCGGTTCACGCCGATGTAGTAGCTGGCATCGCCCTCGTGGAAGGGCGGGCCCCAGCCGCGCGTCTCGTCGCCCTGCGGCGGCTCGATCTTGATCACCTCGGCGCCGTGGTCGGAGAGGATCATCGTGCAGTAGGGGCCGCCGAGCACGCGGGTCAGGTCAATCACCTTCAGCCCCGCCAGCGCGCCGGCCGATTGCGCCAGCCCCGCCCCCGCCCCCATTGCCGCGTCCATCCGGTCCTCCTCCGCGCGCTTGATATGCGCCGCCTGCCCGCCCTTGTCGAACCTGGTTCCCCTGCCCGATCATTGCGGGCGAGGGCAGGGGTGGGGGAGCCATTGACCGCACCCCCCGCTCCGCTTGACCCTTTCGCCCATCCGGCGCGTTCCTGCGCCATGCTCCCCTTCCGCTTCTTCGAGCGTGCCATGGATCCGGTGGCGCCGCCCGGCACCGCCGCCGCGCGCGTGGCCGGCGTGCCCGTGCCCGATGCCCCGCCGCCGCGCACGCTGCTGGGCTTCTACTGGCACTTCGCCCGCCAGGCCCGCGCGCTGTTCGGGGCGCTGTTCCTGGCGGGGCTCGCCGTCGCGCTGCTCGACCTGCTGATCCCCGTCTTCATCGGCCGCGTCATCGGCCTGCTGGAGGCGCACGGCCCCGGGCGCATCTGGGCGGAGACCGGGACGACGCTCGCCGGCATGGCGCTGATCCTGCTGGTCTGCCGCCCGCTCGCCATCCTCACGCAGAACCTGGTGACGCAGCAGGGCATCATCCCCGGCGTCACCTCCATGATCCGCTGGCAGAGCCACTGGCATGTCGTCCGCCAGGGCCTGCCCTTCTTCCAGGAGGATTTCGCCGGCCGCATCGCCAACCGCGTGATGCAGGCCGGCCCCGCCCTGCGGGAGAGCGTGGTCCAGTCGGTCAACGCCGTCTGGTATATCCTGGTGTACGGCACCGGCGCGGTGATCGCACTGGCCAGCACCGACCTCCGGCTGGCCATCCCGATCCTGCTCTGGTTCACGCTGTATGCGACGCTGCTGCGGCTGATCGTGCCGCGCATGCGCGACCGCTCCCGCAAGGCCTCCGAGGCGCGCAGCGCGCTCACCGGCCGCGTGGTGGACAGCTACACCAACATCATGACCGTCAAGCTCTTCGCCCGCGCGGAGCAGGAGGACGCGCATGTGCGCGAGGCCGTGGAGACGCTGAACCACGATTTCGCCCGGCAGACGCGGCTCGTCACGCTCAACGGGCTGCTGCTGTCCTCGCTGAACGCGATGCTGCTGGTCTCCACGGCCGGGCTCTCGGTATGGCTGTGGTCGCAGGGCGACATCCCGCTGGCGATGGTCGCCGCGGCGCTGCCGATGGCCTGGCAGATCGCCAACATCTCCGGCTGGGTCGCCTTCAACGTCGCCGGCATCTTCGAGAACATCGGCGTGGTGCAGGAGGCGATGGGCAGCATCGCCGTGCCCCCCACCGCGCCGGACCCGCCCGGCGCCCGCCCGCTGACCGTCCCGCGCGGCGCCATCCGGTTCGAGCGCGTGCGCTTCGGCTACGGGCGCGAGGCCGGCGTGCTCGACGGCTTCGACCTCTCCGTCGCGCCCGGCGAGCGCGTCGGCCTGGTCGGCCATTCCGGCGCCGGCAAGACCACCGCCATCAACCTGCTGCTGCGCTTCTTCGAGCCGGAGGAAGGGCGCATCACGGTGGACGGCCAGGACATCGGCGCCGTCACCGCCGAATCGCTCCGCGCCGCGGTCGGCGTCGTCACGCAGGACACCGCGCTGCTGCACCGCTCCATCCGCGACAACATCCGCTACGGCCGCCCCGACGCCACGCAGCCCCAGGTCGAGGAGGCGGCCCGCCGGGCGGAGGCGCACGACTTCATCGAGGCGCTGGAGGATTGGCGCGGCCGGTCCGGCTACGACGCGCATGTCGGGGAGCGCGGCGTGAAGCTCTCCGGCGGCCAGCGGCAGCGCGTCGCCATCGCCCGCGTGCTGCTGAAGGACGCGCCCATCCTGGTGCTGGACGAGGCGACGAGCGCGCTGGATTCGGAGGTGGAGGCCGTCATCCAGGAGAGCCTTGAGGGCCTGATGGAGGGCAAGACCGTGATCGCCGTCGCCCACCGCCTCTCCACGCTGGCGCGCATGGACCGGCTGGTGGTGCTGGACCGCGGCCGCGTCGTCGAGAGCGGCACGCATGCCGAACTGCTGGCGCGCGAAGGCGTCTATGCCAGGCTCTGGGCGATGCAGTCCGGCGGCTTTGTCGGGAGCTGAGTCCCATGCTGCGGTGCGGGAGGCTTCGCCTTGACAGGGCCACCCCCGCGCCGTAGGACCCGCCCGCCTTCCGGGCGGGGAACCGCGAGGGAGGAGCACGCGTGCCGGAGAAGGACGGCTTCGAGGATCGCCTGCGACAGGCCCGGACCCGGCAGGGGTTGGACCCCAAGTCCGGCCCACCCGGCGGCCTGCCGACCGGTCCCTGGGGCATCGGCTTCCGCGCCGGGGTCGAGGTCGTCTCGGCGCTGGTCGTCGGCATCGCGATCGGCTGGTTCCTCGACCGTTGGCTCGGGACCTGGCCGTGGCTCTTCCTGCTGTTCTTCGTCCTGGGCAGCGCCGCCGGGATCCTGAACGTCTATCGGCTGTTCAGCCCGCGCCGCCGCCCGTAAGGCGCAGAAGCCCGGACACGGGCGCAACGACCGGGGACGCTACGCGTGGCAGCCGAAGGCAAGACGATGGACGCGCTCAGCCAGTTCGAGCTGGCGCCCGTGCTCGGCCGGGTCGGCGACGCGATCGGCTTCACCCAGTCCTCCGCCCACATGCTGCTGGCCATGGGCATCGTCACCGGCCTGATGATGCTCGGCACGCGCAGCCGCGCGGTGGTGCCGGGCCGGATGCAGGCGCTGGCGGAATCCGCCTACGAATTCATCCAGAACCTCGTGGTGGGCCAGATCGGGCAGGAGGGGCGGCGCTTCTTCCCCTTCGTCTTCAGCCTGTTCATGTTCATCCTGGTCGGCAACCTGCTGGGCCTGCTGCCCTACGCCTTCACCTTCACCAGCCACATCGCCGTCACCTTCGCGCTCGCCGCGGTGGTGTTCATCCTGGTGACCGGCGTGGCGCTGGCGATCCACGGCACGCATTTCTTCAGCTACTTCTTCCCGGAAGGCGCGCCCAAGGCGCTCGCCCCGCTGATCATCCCGATCGAGGTGATCTCCTACCTCTCGCGGCCGGTCAGCCTCTCCGTCCGTCTCTTCGCCAACATGGTCGCCGGCCACGTCATGCTGAAGGTCTTCGCCACCTTCATCGTGCTGATCGGCGGCAGCGCCGGCGTGCTCGGCATCCTCGGCGCGACCCTGCCGCTCGCGCTCAACGTCGCCCTCGTCGGGTTCGAGATCCTGGTCGCCTTCCTGCAGGCCTACGTCTTCGCGATCCTGACGAGCATCTACCTGCACGACGCGGTGCACCTGCACTGAGCCGTCGGCATCACCGGCTTCGCCGAAGCCCCTCTCCCTTCCCCTGAAAGGACTCTCCCCAATGGATCCGGTCGCTTACGTCGCTGCGTTCAAGGCCCTCGGCGCCGGCCTCGCCGTCATCGCCCTCGCCGGCGTCGGTGTCGGCATCGGCAGCATCTTCTCCTCGATGGTCACGGCGGTCGGCCGCAACCCCGCGGCGCGCGACAGCGTCTTCCCGATCGGCATCCTGGGCTTCGCGCTGACCGAGGCCGTCGCGCTCTTCGCGCTCCTCATCGCCTTCCTCATCCTCTTCACCTGAGCGACCGGCCGGGCGCCGCGCGCGCCCGCTTCGCGATGGTGAACAAGGAGAAGACCATGCGTCGCCTGATCACCGCCGCCGCCTTGGCGGCGGTCGCGGTGCCCTCGCTCGCCCTGGCCGCGACGGTGCCGGGCACCGAGGTGCCGGTCACCGGCATGCCGCAGCTCGCCTTCGGGCACCCGCTGCAGGGCCGCTACCTCATCGCCAACGTCTTCTGGCTGCTCGTCATCTTCGGGCTGCTGTACTACGTGATGGCGCGCTACGCGCTGCCGCAGGTGGGCGCGGTGATCGAGCACCGCGCGGCCCGCATCGCCGCCGACCTCGAAGCCGCGCAGGCCGCGAAGTCCGAGGCCGACCGTGCGATGGCCGCGCACCAGGAGGGGACGGCGAAGGCACGCGCCGAGGCGCAGGCCGCGATCAACGCCGCGCTCCAGCAGGCGCAATCCGAAGCGACGGCGCGCACCGACGCGCTGAACGAGCGCCTCGCGAAGCAGGTCGCCGAGGCCGATGCGCGCATCGCCCGCGCGCGCGACTCGGCGATGGGCGCCATCCGCCAGGTCGCGACGGATACCGCCGGCGCGCTCGTCGCGCGGCTCGGCGTGCGGGCGGAGCCGGCGGCGATCTCCGCCGCGGTGGACCGTGCGATGGCCGCGCGCCAGGGGGCAGGGGCATGACCGAGCACCACTACGCCGCCTTCTACCTCGACCCGAAATTCTGGGTCGCGGTCTCCTTCGTCATCTTCGTGGCGCTCGTCGCGCGGAAGGGCTGGGCGACGATCACCTCCATGCTCGACGCCCGCGCCGCCAAGGTGCGCGCCGAGCTGGACGAGGCCGCGCGGCTGCGCGCCGAGGCCGAGGCGATGCGCCGCCAGGCCGAGGCCGACCGCACCGCCGCGCAGACGGAGGCGCGCGAGCTGCTGGAGCGCGCCCGCGCCGAGGCCGAGCGCGTCGCCGCCGCCGCCATGGCCGAGGCGGAATCCTCCGCCAAGCGCCGCGAGCGCATGGCACTCGACCGCATCGCCGCCGCCGAGGCAGGTGCGATCGCCGAGGTGAAGAACGCCGCCGCGGAGCTGGCCTCGACCGCCGCCCGCGACGTGCTCGCCCAGTCCGTGGACGCCGACGCCGACGCCGACCTGATCAACACCGCCGTCGCCGACCTGCCCCGCGCCCTCCGGGCCGCCTGACCCTTCTCCCTCCCCCGTTCACGGGGGAGGGTCGGGGTGGGGGGAACCACGCTCCCCACCCCCACCGCATCGGCCCCGTCGAACGGGTCCGTACCCCCGCCGGTAGGCGGGAGCCTCAACGGGGACCCTCACGGGTCCCCGTTTTCTTTTCCGCCCGCCGGCGCCATCGTCGCCCCACGACACAAAGGGGGCAAACGCCACATGCGCCGCACCATCCTCGCCGCCGCACTCCTCGCATCCACCGCGCTGACCGCCGAGGCCAACACCTTCCGCTGGTCGAACGACGGCGACGTGAACTCGATGGACCCCTACGCCCGGCAGGAGACCTTCCTGCTGAGCTTCATGTCGAACGTCTATGAGCCGCTGGTCCGCCGCAACCGCCAGCTCGGGGTCGAACCGGCGCTCGCCGCGCGCTGGGAACAGCCGAGCCCGACCGTCTGGCGCTTCCACATCCGCCCGGGCGTCCGCTTCTCCGACGGCACGCCCTTCACCGCCGATGACGCGGTGTTCTCGCTGATCCGGTCGCGCAGCCAGGGCTCCAACATCGGCGGCAACCTCGTCTCGGTGAAGGACATCCGCCGGGTGGACGAGATGACGCTGGACATGGAGACGCACCGCCCCAACCCGATCCTGCTGGAGGAGATCACGGGCATCGGAATGATGTCGCGAAGCTGGGCGGAGCGGAACAACGCATCCCGCAGCGCCGACCTGACGACGCGCGAGGAGAACTTCGCCACCCGCAACGCCATGGGCACCGGCCCCTTCCTGCTGGTCTCGCGGGAGCCGGACCGGCGCACCGTGCTGGCGCCGAACCCGACCTGGTGGGACCGGCCGGACCACAACCTGACCCGCGTCGAGTTCAACGTCATCGCCAACGACGCGACGCGGATCGCGGCGCTGATCAGCGGCGAGACCGACATGGTCTATACCGTCCCCCCGCAGGACACCGACCGCCTCTCCCGCACGCCGAACATCCGCATCCACCAGCAGGCGGAGATGCGCACGATCTTCCTCGGCATGGACCAGTCGCGCACGGAGCTTCTGAAATCCGACGTGCGCGGCCGCAACCCGTTCCAGGACGCGCGCGTGCGCCGCGCGGTGAACCACGCGATTGACCGCAACGCCATCGTGCGGACAGTGATGCGCGGCCAGGCGCGGCCGACCGGGCTGATGATCGGGCCCGGCGTCAACGGCCACACCGCGGCGGCCGACCGCGTGCCGGAGTTCAACCCGGACCTGTCGCGTCGCCTGCTGGCCGAGGCCGGCTATCCCAACGGCTTCGGCCTGACGATGGATTGCCCGAACGACCGCTACGTGAACGACGAGGCGACCTGCACCGCGGTGGTGTCCATGCTCGCCCGCATCGGCATCCGCGTGAACCTCGCCGCGCAGACCCGCGCGCGCTATTTCGCGGAGATCCTCGGCCCCCGCTACAACACCAGCTTCTACATGCTCGGCTGGACGCCCAACACGTACGACGCGCACAACGCCTTCCAGAACCTGATGGCGACGCGCCGCGGCGATGTCGGGATGTTCAACGTCGGCGGCTGGTCCAACGCCCGCTTCGACGAGCTGACGCAGCAGATGGCGGTGGAGACCGACGCCGAGCGCCGCAAGGCGATGATCGAGGAGGCGATGCGCATCCACGCCGAGGAGGCCGGCCACATCCCGCTGCACCAGCAGACCGTGGTGTGGGCGGCGCGGAGCAACATCGGGCTGCAGCAGCTCGCCGACAACTGGTTCCCGCTGCGCTGGGTGCGCGTCGGCAACTGACGGCTGCTCCCTCCCCCGCCTGCGGGGGAGGGCGATCGCATGTCGGTCGAGGCGCCGGTTTTCCCCCTCTCCCCCGACGGGGGGAGAGGGAGGGGTGAGGGGGGCGCGCGAAGCGCTGATTCGAGGGCGCTGAGATAGCGACAAGCCTCCACCTGCTCCCTCCCCCGCCTGCGGGGGAGGGCTGGGGTGGGGGCCCGCGCTACCCCCCGAAAAACTCGTACACCGCGGAATACCGCATCCGCACCACCACCCCCGCGCGCGCCGCATCGCAACCATCCCGCGGCGCCACCCCGCCGACCGTGTCCACGCGCCGGATCCAGCTCGTGCCGGAGAGCACCCCATCCCCCGCCCGCTCCCTCACGCGCAGCAGCAGCCAGGGAATCGCGCCAGGCGTCGGCGACTGCGCATTGCCCGCGACCTCGGCCGTGACCCGCGATCCGTCGGCGTCCAGCCGCCAGAACGGCCCCGCGCCATGCGTGCCGACCTGGCGCCCGGCCTCGTCGAACAGCGCGGCCTCCGGCCCCTTGAACACCCAGCCATGCGCGCCGTCGCGCGCCTCGCAGGCGTAGATCTGCACCCCGTCGGCCCCGAGCACGAGCCGCCGCGCCTGGCCCTCCGGCGCCGGCACCGGCTGCGCGACGGCAGGCAGGGCGAAAAGAGTGACGATGGTGGCCAGAATGGCGGCGCGTCGCATCCGACCTCTCCCTCCGGTGACGCGCAGCAGCAGGCCAGAAGCCGACCGTCAGCCGCAAGGATGAAGTGCGGGCCCGGGACGGATGCCCGAGGAGGGCGAGCCGCCCTCCACATGCGGAACACCTCGCTCGTCGAACAGCAACCGGTCCAGGCAGGTCTGCCGCCACGGGATGCCGAAGCCGCCGCCGGTCCGCGGCACCGCCTCCGTCCCCGGGATCACCGCGTCGCCGCGCACGGCGTGATGGAACATCCAGTGGCCGCCCGCGGCGTCGCGCACGACGAAAGCCTGCCCGCAGCGGTTCCACACCGCATTCTCCCGCAGCAAAGGCCCGTCGCCGAGCGGCCGGAACGGCCCCAGCGGGTCGCGTCCGCCGAGATAGGCGTGCACGCGGTACGGCCCGTGCCAGGTATCCACGCCGGAGACGAGCAGGATCGGCAGCCCCGTCCCCGGCTGCTCGATCACATGCGCGCCTTCCCACAGGCGGCGCTCCGGGTCGCCAGTATCGGCGGCGAGCACCCGCCGCGCGACCGAGCCGGGCGCGAAGGCCATGCCGTCCTCGCTCAGCTCGCGGCCCCAGATTCCGGCATCGGCGGAACCCCAGTACAGCACGCGGCGGCCGGTCGCGGAGTGCTCGAAGAAGCAGGGATCAATCGTCGTGAAGCCGCGCCCGCGCGCCAGCACCTCCGGCGTGCCGAAGCCGAGCGGCCCCTCGCCGCGCGCGACGAAGATGCCGTGGCCGTTCCCGTCATCATGGTCGTCGAACTTCAAGGACCCGTAGAAGCGCCAGTCCCGCGGCCCGAGCCGCCGCACATCCGGCGCCCAGCACGCGCGGAAGCGCCCGGCATCCGGGATCGGCCGCGCGATCGCGCCCGCCTCGGCGCCCGGCGGATGCGTCTCCCACGCGACGAGGTCGCGGGAGCGCGCGGCCTTGAAGCGGCGGGCGGGCAGGGGCTCGTGCTCGTCGTCGGTCGCGTAGCACCACCACCAGCCCTCCTCGTCCGGCCCGGCCACGGCCGGATCGGCCCAGGGCTCGGCGATGACCGGGTTCGCGTAGGTCGCCGCCGCCACCGCGTCAGAACCCCTTCGTCTCCAGCCGGTCGCCTTCCGCCAGCACGCCTGGCGCGCCGGCGACCAGCGCCGCGCGCGCCGCCGCGTCGCGCTCCAGCACGGCGCGCAGGAACAGCACCGCCAGCGCCGCGGTCCGGCCGTGATAGGTCGGATCGGCCCAGCGCGGGCCGGCCGCGGCCTCGTCGGCGAAGGCGGCGTGCGGTGCGCCCTCCAGCACCGCGAGCACCCCCGGCGCACCCTCGATGCTGCGGTAGGGGATTTCGCGGTCGGCCGGCGTGGCGCCTTCCACCCAGCCATGGTCGGCGGTGCCCGTGACATGCAGCATCGGCGCCGTCACGCGCGCGAAGGCCGCGCGCGCCGGGATGCCGCGCGGCGGGGAGGGCGAGAGCGCGATCCCCGCGACCAGCCGGCGTTCCGGCAGCGGCAGCCCGCGCTCCCCGCCGGGGATGCGCTGGCCGAGCAGGTGCTGCACCGTCCAGGCCCCGTAGGAATGGCCGGCGACCGCGAGCCGCGCCACGTCCACGCGGCCCGAAAGCGCGTCGCCCGGCGTCGCCGAACGGCGGATCACCTCGCCCACCGCGAAGACGCCGTCCCCCAGCCGCGCCACGGCATTGCCCACGTCGAGCGCGGCGGCGGCGAGCGCCGTCCCGCGCTCTCCCGCGCCGCGCCACACCGCCTCGTCGGTGCCGGGGTGCTGGAGATGGACCGCGACGAACCCCGCCTCCGCCAGCGCCCGCCCGAGATAGGCCAGCCCCTCGCGCGACCCGCCGAGCCCGTGGCTGACGATCACGACGGGCCGCGGACCGGCCGGCGCCGGCAACCGCAGCAGCACCGGGATGTCCCGCCCACGCGCCGCATCGCGCCAAGTGGCGCGGGTCGGCTCGGCGGAGGCGGGCAAGGCAGGCAAGGCGGCGAGGGCGCCGAGCAGGGAGCGTCGGGTCATCCCGGCCCAACGCGGCGCCGTCATCCCGGCTTCCGGTCATACGTGATCCACATGGTCCGGGTCGCCAGCCGGTCGTACACGCCCCGCGCACGGTAATTGTCGTCGGCGGTGATCCAGCGGATCACACTCCAGCCGCGCCGCCGCCCTTCCTCCGTTACCGCCTCGATCAGCGCATCCGCCACGCGGCCGCCGCGCAGGTCGGGCGAGACGAAGAGGTCGTCCAGGAACCCGCCGGTGCTGGCCGAGAGCGGCCGCGCGAAGGCGCGGAAATGCGCCAGGCCGACCGCGCGGCCCGCCGCATCCTCGGCCAGCAGCGCCTCGACCCCGTGCGCGGGGTCGTGGATCCAGCCCCACACGGTGGCGCGCATCTCCGGAGTCTGCGTCACGCGGTAGAACTCGGCGTAGCCGGCGTAGAGCCGCTCCCAATCGGCGCGGTGGCGTTCCGCGGCGGGCGCGATGCGGATGGTCACAAGCTGATCCTCCCGGCTGCGGCCAGTCCGACGAGGATCGCACCGACATGCATGGACTGGCCGATGCGCCCGGCGCGGAGCTCGGCCAGGACGTCGGGGACGGGCATCGGGACGACCTGGATGCTCTCGCCGGCTTCCGGCGCGGGCGCCGCCGCCGCCCGCGCGCCGGAGCCGAGGACGACGTGCAGGCGATTGGTCTGGATCGCCGGGTTCGCGAAGCCGCACTGCACGTAGGACCAGGAGTCCGCGACGTAGCCCGTCTCCTCCCGCGTCTCGCGCATCGCGGCGGCGACGGGGTCGGTGTCGTCCGGGTCAATGATCCCGCCCGGCAGCTCCAGCGACCAGACCCGGGCGGCGTGCCGCCACTGCCGGATCATAACCAGGCGGTCATCCGCCGTCAGCACGGCGGCTGCGACCCAGTCGGGGTAGTCCAGCACATACCAGGGCGCGATCTCCGCCCCGGTGTCCGACCGCAGCCGGTCCGCGCGCAGGCGGATCCAGCGGTCCTCGACGAGGATCCGGCTGTCGAGCGTGGTCCAGGGAGGCCGGTCGGTCATGCCGGGGAGCCTCGCCGGGCGATGGAGGCTGCGCAAGTCACCGGCCCCGCGGCCTGTGCGATTTCCTATCAACGCAGGATTGCATTGTAGGGTGGGTGCATCTAGAGTGTGAGACACGAGTTGGAAAATTGCACCATGCGGGGCGGCAAGATGCTGATTCTTGAGATGGAACGCACAAGACGAGACTATCGCGGCATGGTCGCCGTCGAATACGCGTTGCTCGCCGCCGTGGTCGCCTCCGGCCTGATCGTCGCGGCAGGTGGCGTCGCGACGGCCCTGAAAGGGCCGATGGCGCAGATCGAGGCCGCAATCCCGCATGGCGGCTCCGGCGCCACCGTGAAGCCGACGCCGTTCTGAGGGGCGCCGGCCGGGCCGGGCCGCTCAAGTCGTCAATAATTTGGTTGCATCGTCATGCGGCGCAGCATAACGTCCGCGCCATGTTCCATCGTCGGTTCATGTCGGTATTGCGAGACCGCCGCGGCTTGGCCAGCCTCGAATACGCCTTCGTGGCCTCGATGGTGATCATCGCGGTCGCGGCCGCCACCACGGTGCTCGCGCCGACCATCGCCGCGCTGATGCAGCGGCTGAAGGACGTGGCGGCCGCGGGCATGTAGCCCGCGCCGCTTCCCGCAACCCTACTCGGCCGCCTGCGCGTAGCTCTCCAGCGGCGCGCAGGTGCAGACCAGGTGGCGGTCGCCGTGGACGTTGTCCACGCGCTTGACCGGCGGCCAGTATTTCCGCGCCTCCACCCATGGCAGCGGGAAGGCGGCCTGGGCGCGGGTGTAGGGATGCGTCCACGCCTCCGCCATCACCTCCATGGCCGTGTGCGGGGCGTTCTTCAGCGGGTTGTCCTTCGGATCGGCACGGCCGGATTCGATGGCGCGGATTTCCTCGCGGATCGCCACCATCGCGTCCACGAAGCGGTCCAGCTCCGCCTTCGTCTCGGATTCCGTCGGCTCCACCATCAGCGTGCCGGCCACCGGCCAGGACATGGTCGGCGCGTGGAAGCCGAAATCCTGCAGCCGCTTGGCGATGTCCTCGACCGTCGCGCCGCCCCCCTGCTGGAAGCCGCGGCAATCCAGGATGCACTCATGCGCGACCATCCCGCCCTCGCCGCGATAGAGGATCGGGTAGTGCGGCGCGAGCCGCATCGCCAGGTAGTTCGCGTTGAGGATCGCGACCTCCGTCGCGCGCGTCAGCCCCTCCGCCCCCATCATGCGGATATAGGCGTAGGAGATCGGCAGGATGGACGCCGAGCCGAACGGCGCCGCGCTCACCGGCCCGAAGCCCGTCGCCGGCCCCGCCTCCGCCAGCATCGGGTGGTTCGGCAGGTGCGGTGCGAGATGCGCGGCGACGCCGATCGGCCCGATGCCGGGGCCGCCGCCGCCATGCGGGATGCAGAAGGTCTTGTGCAGGTTCAGGTGACATACGTCGGCGCCGATCGCCGCCGGCGAGGTCAGGCCGACCTGCGCGTTCATGTTCGCGCCGTCCATGTACACCTGCCCGCCGCGGTCGTGGATCGCCGCGCAGATCTCGCGGATCTCCGCCTCGAACACGCCGTGGGTGGAAGGATAGGTGACCATCAGCGCGGCCAGCTTCCCGGCGTGCTGATCGGCCTTCGCCCGCAGGTCAACAAGGTCCACGTTGCCGTCGCGGTCGCAGCCGACGACCACGACGCGCATCCCCGCCATCACGGCGGAGGCCGGGTTAGTGCCGTGCGCGCTGCTGGGGATGAGGCAGACGTCGCGGTGCGCCTCGGCCCGCGCGCGGTGATACGCGCGGATCGCCAGCAGCCCGGCATACTCGCCCTGACTGCCGGCATTCGGCTGCAACGACACGGCCGCGAAGCCGGTCACCGCCGCGAGCCAGCCTTCCAGCCGCCGGATCATCTCGACGTAGCCCGCCGCCTGGTCCACCGGCGCGAAGGGATGGATGTTGCCGAAGCCCGGGAAGGTGACGGGGATCATCTCCGCCGTCGCGTTCAGCTTCATCGTGCAGGACCCCAGCGGGATCATGCTGCGGTTCAGCGCGACATCCTTGTCCTCGAGCGACTTGAGGTAGCGCAGCATCGCGTGCTCGGCGTGGTGCGCCTGGAACACCGGCGCCGTGAGGAAGGCCGAGCGCCGCGCCGGCGCGGCGCTGCCGGCGGCCGCAACCGCCTCCAGCGCCGGGGCGTCCACGCAAGCGGCCTCCGCGATGGCCTCGACCAGCCGGACGAGTTCGGCGCGCGTCACCGTCTCGTCCAGCGCGATCCCGACGCAGCCCTCGCCGTGCCGCGCCAGGTTGAAGCCGCGCGCGAGCGCCGCGGCCACCAGCGCATCGGCGCGCCCCCCGGCCTCGATCGCGACCGTGTCGAAGAAGGCGTCGTGCCGCGTCGGGAAGCCCACGGCGTGCGCGGCGCCCGCGAGCAGACGCGCCTGCAGCGCGACGCGGCGCGCGATGCGGCGCAGCCCCTCCGGCCCGTGCCACACCGCATACATGCTCGCCATCACCGCCAGCAGCACCTGCGCGGTGCAGATGTTGGAGGTCGCCTTCTCCCGCCTGATGTGCTGCTCGCGCGTCTGCAGCGCCAGCCGCATGGCGGGCTGGCCGGCGGCGTCCACGCTGACGCCGACCAGGCGGCCGGGCATCAGCCGCTTATGCGCGTCCTTCACCGCCATGTAGGCGGCGTGCGGGCCGCCATAGCCCATCGGCACGCCGAAGCGCTGCGTGGAGCCGACGACGACATCCGCCCCCATCTCGCCGGGCGGCGTCAGCAGCACGAGCGACAGCGGATCGGCCGCGACGATCGCGAGGCCGCCGACGGCGTGCACCGCGGCGATCTCCGCGCGCAGGTCGCGCACCTCGCCGGCGGCGCCCGGATATTGCAGCAGGATCGCGAAGGGCCGCTCCGCCGCGACCGTCGCGGCGAGCTGCGCCGGCGGCACGGTCAGCACGCGGAAGCCCACCGGCTCCGCCCGCGTCGCCACCACGGCTTTCGTCTGCGGCAGCACGTCCGACGCGACCACGACCGTGCCCGACCTGCCCTTCGTCGCGGCATGGGCCAGCGCGATCGCCTCCGCCGCCGCCGTCGCCTCATCCAGCAGCGAGGCGTTGGCGACCGGCAGGCCGGTGAGGTCCGTCACCAATGTCTGGAAGTTCAGCAGCGCCTCCAGCCGCCCCTGGGCGATCTCCGCCTGGTAGGGCGTGTAGGCGGTGTACCAGCCCGGGTTCTCCAGCACGTTGCGCAGGATCACCGGCGGCGTCAGCGTGCCGTGGTAGCCGAGGCCGATCAGCGACTTGATGTCCGGCCGGTTCTTCGCGGCCAGCGCGCGCAGCTCCTCGATCGTCGCGTGCTCCGACGCCGGCGCGGGCAGCGCCATGCGCGCCTCCGTGCGGATCGCCGCCGGCACGGTCTTCGCCGCCAGATCCGCCAGCGTCGCCGCGCCCACCGCGTCGAGCATCGCGGAGACCTCGGATTTCGACGGGCCGATGTGGCGGCGGATGAACTCGCCGTGGTCCTCGAGCGCCTGGAGTTCGGTCAGCGGGTTCACTGCACGGTCTCCAGGAACGCGGCATAGGCGGTCTCGTCCATCATGTCCTTCACCGCCGCGGCGTCCACGCCGTCGAGCCGGAAGAACCAGCCCTCGCCCGTGGGCGCGGAGTTCACCAGCGCCGGGTTCTCGGCGAGCGCGGCGTTGGCCTCGGCGACGCGGCCGGCGACCGGCGCATAGACGTCCGACGCGGCCTTCACGCTCTCCACCACCGCGATCGCCTCTCCGGCCGAGACGGCGCGGCCGGCGTCCGGCAGGTCCACGAAGACCACGTCGCCGAGCGCGTTCTGCGCATGGTCGGTGATGCCGACCGTGGCGACGTCGCCTTCGAGGCGGATCCACTCATGGTCCTTTGTGAAGCGCAGCATGGCGGTGTCCTCAGCGGGCATAGCGGTGGGGCGTGAAGGGCAGGGGGGCGATGCGGGCCGGCACCGGCCGGCCGCGCACCATCAGTTCGAGGGCGGTGCCGTCCGCGGCGCGTTCGCGCGCGACGTAGCCCATGGCGACGGGTCCGTTGACGGAGGGGCCGAAGCCGCCCGAGGTCACCTCGCCGACGACCTCGCCGCCCGCCTGAACCGGCACATGCGCCCGCGCGGGCTGGCGCCCCTCCGGGCGGATGCCGACGCGCAGGCGCTTCGGGCCGTTGTCGAGTTCTTCGCGCACGCGCGCGGCGCCCGGAAAATCCCAAGCGGTGCGGCGGCGCTTGCCCATCGTCCAGACGAGGTTCGCCTCGACCGGGCTGGTGCTCTCGTCAATGTCGTTGCCGTAGAGGCAGAGACCGGCTTCCAGCCGCAGCGAATCCCGCGCGCCGAGCCCGGCCGGCGCCACGCCCGGCAGCGCCAGCAGCGCGCGGGCGAAGGCCTCCGCGCGCTCGGCCGGCACCGAGACCTCGACCCCGTCCTCGCCGGTGTAGCCGGAGCGGCTGACGATCGCCGGCGTGCCCGCGATGTCGAAAGTGCCGATGCCCATGAAGGGCAGCGCGGCGATGCCCGGCGCCAGCGTCGCGATCGCCGCGACGGCGGCCGGTCCCTGCAAGGCGATCAGCGCGCGGTCGGGCAACTGGCGCAGCCGCACCCCGGCCGGCAGCGCGGCCTCGACCAGCGCGAAATCCTCCGCCTTGCGCGAGGCGTTGACGACGAGGAACAGCCGGTCGCCGAGGTTGGCGACCATGAAGTCGTCGAAGACCCCGCCGGCCATCGTCATCAGCAGGCCGTAGCGCTGCCGCCCGGGCTTCAGGCCCTGCACATCGGCGGGCGTGAGCTGCTCAAGCGCGGCGGCCGCGCCGTCCCCCACCAGCTCCGCCTGCCCCATATGCGAGACGTCGAACAGCGCCGCCGCGCCCCGGCAGTGCAGGTGTTCCGCCATGATGCCGGCGGGGTACTGCACGGGCATGGCGTAGCCCGCGAAGGGCACCATGCGGCCGCCGAGTTCGCGGTGCAGCGCCGCCAACGGCGTCTCAAGTGGTATCGCGTCGCCCGATGACTCGGCCACGGTGCCCCCAAAGGCTCGCCGTGCCGGGATGGCACCGCGTCCGTGGCCCCCCTCTGTCCCGTGACCTGAGAGATTCGGCAGCCCTCGCGGGCGCGCCTTACTCCGTCGGTGCCGCGCCCCGTTCGGGTCGCGTCTTTCCAGAGGCCCCTTCCCCACGCGGCCCTTCTGCCTGAGCGTTTCCGGGGGCCGGTTGCGCCTTCGGCGGGGGGCGAACCCCCTCTCTCCCGCGCGGGATCAACGGGGTGGGGTGCATATGACGGATAGGGGGCGATTCCGCAACCGCGCGCTACGGCATCACCCGCCATTCCGGCGCAACCAGCCGCCACTCCGGCAGCCCCACCGCGAACCAGCATCCCGCTTCCGGCTGGTCCAGCGCGCGGGAGATCGGGGCGCGCAGCAGCCATCCGCGCAGCAGCGCGCCGACCGCGCCATGCGCGACGACCAGGATGTCGCCCGCCCCGTTCGCCTCCGCCGCCACCGCCCGCACCGCGCCGACGATCCGCGCCTGCGCATCCACCGCGCGTTCCCAGCCGCGCACGCTCTCCTCCGGCCGCGCGAAGAAGGCGTCGGCCATCCGCTCGAACTCCGCCGCTTGCAGGTAGCCCGTCGCGCTCCGGTCGTTCTCGCCGAGGTCGTCCCGCACGCGCAGGCCGAGGCCGAGCGCCCCGGCCAGCACGCCCGCGCCCTCGATCGCCTTGCACTCCGTGCTGGCCCACACCGCCGTCACGCCGTCCAGCGCGCCGGACGCCGCGAAGCGGCGCAGCCGCGCGATCCCGGCGGGCGCCAGGTGCCAGCGCGGCACCGGCACCGCCGGGTCCACCACCACCTCCGGATGCGTCAGGAAGAGCAGCCGCCTCAGCGCGGCCCCCGCTGCCGGTTCAGCGCCAGCTCCTCCGGCGTGAGCTGGAAGGAGACGCGCACGGTGTAGTCGCCGGCCCGCGCGCCCTCCGGCACCGGCAGGGTCAGCCGCGCCGTCGCGCCCGTTGCCGCGGCGCGCTGCACGTTGGGCGGGAAGGTGAGGCGCGTGCTGCCGGGCACGCGGGCCAGCACCTCGGCATCGGACGGATCGGACAGCGCGACGAACCAGGGCAGCTCCACCACCGGCCCCGGTGCAGCCGGGCCGCGCTCGGCCTGGAAGCGCGGGGTCACGCGCACCTCGATCGTGCGCCGGTCGCGGCTGGCGAAGTCGCAGCGCGCGTCGAAGCCGGCGATCCGCGCATCCACCGCCATCGCCGTCAGGTCGCGCGGCGCGCCTGCGCGGAAGCGCGTGAGGTCCGCGCCATCGGCCAGGATCGCGATGCGCGGGCAGGGCGCCGGCGTGTCGTCCGTCACCGAGGAGGAGCAACCCGCGAGCATCGCGACCCCCGCCAGCGCCGCAGCCGTTCCGCGTCCCGTCATCCGCGCCCCTCCCCCTTCCGAGCCGCCCCCGCGGCCGGTAGAATGCGTCACCCCGCCCGTATTGCATCGCCGCCGGCCCCGGGCCACCCCCGGGGCCGCCGCCACGAGACACATGACGCTCCCCCAACTGCCGCCACTCACCCTCTACCTCGCCGCCCCGCGCGGCTTCTGCGCCGGCGTGGACCGCGCCGTGCGCATCGTGGAGGAGGCGCTCGCCCGCCACGGCGCGCCCGTCTATGTCCGGCACGAGATCGTCCACAACCGCCACGTCGTGGATGGCCTCCGCGCACAGGGCGCGGTCTTCGTGGAGCACCTTTCCGAGATCCCCGACGATGGCCGCCCGGTGATCTTCAGCGCGCATGGCGTCGCGAAATCCGTCGTGTCGGAGGCGATGCGCCGGCGCCTGTTCACGCTCGACGCCACCTGCCCGCTGGTCACCAAGGTCCACCGCGAGGCCGAGCGCCATCACGCCCGCGGCCGCCACATCCTGCTGATCGGCCATGCCGGCCATCCCGAGGTGATCGGCACCACCGGCCAGCTGCCCGAAGGCGCCGTGACGCTGGTGCAGAGCGTCGCCGATGCGCAGGCCGTCCAGCCGCCCGGCGGCCCGCTCGCCTGGACCAGCCAGACGACGCTCTCCGTGGACGACACGGCGGAGATCGTGGCCGTGCTCGCCGCGCGCTTCCCGGGCCTCGCCGGACCCGCGAGGGAGGACATCTGCTACGCCACCTCCAACCGCCAGGCGGCGGTGAAGGCGATGGTGGAGCGCGGGGCGGAGGCGGTGGTCGTGGTCGGCGCGCCGAACTCCTCCAACTCCGTCCGCCTGGCCGAGGTCGCGGAACGCGCGGGCGCGCGCCGCGCGATGCTGGTCCAGCGCGCCGCCGACCTCGACCTCGATGCGCTCGCGGCGTTCCGCGCCATCGGCCTCACCGCCGGCGCCAGCGCGCCCGAAGCCCTGGTGCAGGAGGTCATCGCCCGCCTCCGCACCCGCTTCGACGTGACCGGGCAGGAGGTGCGCGTCGCCGAGGAACGCATCGCCTTCCGCCTGCCGCCCGCCCTCATGGCCGCCGCCTGATGGCCGTCTATACCGAGGTCTCCGACGAGGCGCTGCGCACCTTCCTGGCCGAATACGACCTCGGCGGGCTGCTGGCCTTCCGCGGCATCGCGGAGGGGGTCGAGAACTCGAACTACGCGCTGCGGACCGAGCGTGGCGACTTCATCCTGACGCTCTACGAGAAGCGGGTGGACCCGGCGGAGCTGCCCTATTTCCTCGACCTGATGGAATACCTCGCCCGCCGCGGCGTGCCCTGCCCGACGCCGCTCGATGGGGTGGACGGCAACGCGCTGCGCAGCCTCTGCGGCCGGCCGGCCGCGATCTGCACCTTCCTCGAAGGCGTCTGGCCGCGCCGCGTGCGCCCCGAGCACCTCGCACCGCTCGGCGCGGCGCTCGCGCGGCTGCACACCTCCGGCTTCGGCTTCCCGGTGTATCGCGCGAACGCGCTCGGCCCCGCCGGCTGGCCGAAGCTGCTGGAAGGCTGCCGCGCCCGCGGCGACGAGGCGCAGCCGGGCTTGGTCGCGGAGCTCGACGCGCATCTCGGGGGGATCATCGCCGCCTGGCCGAAGGAAGGCGCGCTGCCGGACGGGCACATCCACGCCGACCTCTTCCCCGACAACGTCTTCTTCCTGCCCGATGCGGCGGGGCAGCCGCAGGTCTCCGGCCTGATAGACTTCTACTTCGCCTGCACGGACCTGCTCGCCTACGACATCGCGGTCTGCCTGAACGCCTGGTGCTTCGAGCCGGACGGCAGCTTCAACGTGACGAAGTCGCGCGCGCTGATCCGCGCCTACGAAGGCGTGCGCCCGCTGGCCCGCGCGGAACGCGCCGCGCTGCCAGTGCTTTGCCGGGGTGCGGCGATCCGCTTCCTACTGACGCGCCTCTACGACTGGACGCACACCCCGCCCGGCGCTTTGGTGACGCGCAAGGACCCGCTGGAATACCTCCGCAAGCTCCGCTTCTTCGCCCGCGCCGAGAACGCCGAGGCCGTCGGTGCGTGACGCCGCCTTCTCCCTCCCCCCTCGCGGGGGAGGGCCGGGGAGGGGGCCCCGCAAGCGCCAACCTCTTATGCACTCCCCATGACCGACCTAGTCGAGATCTGGACCGATGGCGGCTGCAAGCCCAACCCCGGCCCCGGCGGCTGGGCCGCGATCCTGCGCTTCGGCCTGGTCGAGAAGGAGCTCTCCGGCGCCGACGCCGCGACCACCAACAACCGCATGGAACTGACCGCCGCGATCCGCGCGTTGGAGGCGCTGAAGCGCCCCTGCAAGGTCGCGGTCCACACCGACAGCGAATACGTGCGCAACGGGATGGAGCGCTGGGTGAAGGGCTGGGTGCGCAACAACTGGCGCAACAGCGCCCGCGACCCGGTCGCGAATTACGAGCTGTGGCAACGCCTGCTCGCCGCCGCCGCGCCGCATGAGGTGGAGTGGCGCTGGGTGCGCGGCCATGCCGGCGACCCGATGAACGAACGCGCGGACCAACTGGCGACCGCTGCACGGGCGGCGCTGCGGGATTGAGCGACGGGGTCCTTGCTGCAACACGCGCATGAGCGCGCTATGCTGCGGAGATGATCCAGGAGCAGACGGCCGCGCAACACGCACGCGACGGAACGGCATTCCTCGCCGCCGAGCCGCGTCTGAGGACGCTCGTCGAACTGGCGCGCGCGCGCTTCCCCACGCGCGAAGTATGGTTGTTCGGCAGCAGGGCGCGCGGCGATGACCGGCCCGGAAGCGATTGGGACATCCTCATTCTCGTGGACGATGACGCCCCCGACGTCGCGCTCGATCCGGTGCGGCTGTGGCAGATCGGTCGCGATGCCGGGCTCGTGGCCGATGTTGTCGCGGACCGTGTATCCGCCGTCGTCGCTTGCAGTGACGTGCCGACGACGATCCCATACGAGGTGAAGCGCGAAGGCATCCGGCTTGCCTGAGCTGGAACAACTCCAGCCGCCGCCAGGCTTGACGCCTACCCTGTCGCCCCCGCGAAAGCGGGGGCCCACCCTCCCGCCGTCCCGACACGCGACGCGGTGGATTCCCGCTTTCGCGGGAACGACAGAGGAAAGCGCTCAGGAGCGACGCAGCGCGGTCCAATCGAGCAGCTCCAACTCCGGCCTTGCCCCTTTGCCGGCGCGCTGACCTCCACCTATCGTACGACCAGACTTACAGGACCGGCAGCATGACAGGCGTTGACGCCGACACCTTCGACTACGTCATCGTCGGCGCCGGGGCGTCCGGCTCCGTCCTCGCCAACCGGCTCTCCGCCGATCCCGCCGTCACCGTCTGCGTGCTGGAAGCCGGGCCGCCGGACCGCAACCCGTTCATCCACATCCCCGCCGGCTTCATCCGCACCCTCGCCGACCCCTCCATCACCTGGCAGTTCCGCACCGAACCGCTGCCGATGACCGGCGGGCGGCGGATCGCGACGGTGCAGGGGCGGACCGTCGGCGGGTCCTCCTCGATCAACGGCATGATCTACAACCGCGGCCAGCCCGCGGACCTCGACGCCTGGGCGCAGCGCGGCAACCGCGGCTGGGGCTACGAGGACTGCCTGCCCTACTACCGGCGGAGCGAGAACCGCATCGGCGACGCGGACCACACGCGCGGCCGGGTCGAAGGCGCCATCCCCGTCACCGACATGGACTGGATCAACCCGGTGTCGGAGGCCTTCATCGCCGGCTGCCTCGGCCTCGGCATCCCCCGCGCGCGCGACTACAATTGCGGCGACCAGGCCGGCGTCGGCTATTACCAGCGCACCATCCACAAGGGCCGCCGCGTCTCCGCCGCGCGCGCCTTCCTCAAGCCCGCGCTCTCCCGCGCCAACCTCGACCTGCGCACGGGCGCCCGCGCCAGCCGGGTCCTGTTCGAGGGCACGCGCGCCGCCGGCATCCGCTACCTCGCCGACCGCAACGCGCCGCCGAGGGAGGTGCGCGCCCGGCGCGAGGTGATCCTCGCCGCCGGCACGGTGAACACCGCGCGGCTGCTCCAGGTCTCCGGCGTCGGCCCGGCCGACCTGCTCGGCCGGCTCGGCGTGGAGGTGCGGCACGCGCTGCCCGTCGGCCTGAACTTCCGCGACCACTACGCCTCGAGATTCGTCATGCGCGCCAAGCCCGGTGTCGAGACGCTGAACGAGCTGTCGCGCGGGCTGCGCCTCGGCGGGCAGATCGCGCGCTGGGCGGCGCGGCGGCCGAGCATCCTCGCCACCACCCCCTCGCACGTCCACGTCTTCTGGAAGAGCTTCGAGGGCCTCGACCAGCCGGACCTGCAATGCGTCTTCACCCCCGGCTCCTACGCCGCGGGCAAGGTGTACGTGCTGGACGACTACCCCGGCGTCACCGCCGGCGCCTGGCAGCACCGGCCGGAGAGCACGGGCTGGGTGCGCGCCCGCAGCGCGGACGTGTTCGAGGATCCGGAGATCAACCCGAACTACCTCTCCGACCCGATGGATGTGCGCGTCCACCTCGGCGGCATGCGGCTGCTGCGACGGATGCTCGGCACGCCCGAGCTCGGCCGGCTGCTGGAGGCGGAGACCCTGCCCGGGCCGGAGGTGCAGTCAGACGACGAGCTGCTGGACTTTGCCAAGCGCAACGGCAGCACGACCTACCACCTGATCGGCACGGCGCGGATGGGCCCGGCGACCGATCCCTCCGCCGTGGTGGACGACCGCCTGCGCGTGCACGGCTTGGCGGGGCTGCGCGTCGCCGACGCCTCGATCATGCCCTCCATGCCCTCGGCCAACACCTACGCGACGACGCTGATGATCGCCGAGCGCGCCGCGGATTTCATCAAGGAGACGGCGGCGTAGCGGCAGGCTCCCGCGCCAGCATCACGAACAGCCGGTGCGTCGCGATGTCCACCTTGCGGCGCATCGCGTCCCGCCAGGCGCGCGTGGCGGTCGCCTCGTCGGGGAACGGGCCGTGCAGCTCCTCCGTGCCAGGTTCAAGCACCGTGAAGGAGGTGTCGGTGAAAACCCCGCCCCAGAGGATCCAGACCTCGCGCGTCACTTCACCCTCGTGAGTTGCCGCAGATTGGCCGAGACGCGCCGCCGCGCCGGGCGCAGCATCGCCGCCGCCACGACCTCCGGCCGGGAGCCGAGCATCGCCGCCTGCCCCGCCGCGATCGCGCCGGCGGTGAAGGCGACGCCCTTCTCGGTCGCCATCTCCGCCAGTGCCGCCGCCGCGCCGGCCGGCTGCGCCCAGAGCTGCGCGCTGCGCAGCGTGAACACCCATCCCGCCTGCCAGGCGAGCAGCGCATAGGATGCTGGAGTCGTCATGTCCGGTTCGATCCCCCGCCGCGCCGCAGCTCGGCGCCGGGGACTCAACGCTCGGGCCAAGGACGCGGCCGGATCACAGCGCGGCGAGAACGGCTTCCGCCCTGCTCACCTCGAAGGCGCCCGGCGCCTCGACGGCGACATGCGTCACCTTCCCGTCCTTCGCGATCAGGGCGAAGCGCTGGCTGCGCACGCCGAGGCCCCGCGCCGTCAGGTCGAATTCCAGGCCCATCGCCTTGGTGAAGGCGGCGGAGCCGTCGGCCAGCATCACCACCTGCTCGCCCACCCCCTGGTCCTTGCCCCAGGCGGCCATCACGAAGGGATCGTTGACCGCGATGCAGGCGATCACCTCCGCGCCCTTGGCCTTCAGCGCGGCAGCGTTGGTGACGAAGCCCGGCAGGTGCTTCGCCGAGCAGGTCGGCGTGAACGCGCCGGGCACGCCGAACAGCACCACGGTCTTGCCGCGGAACAGCTCCCCGGTATCCACTTCCTTCGGGCCTTCGGCGGTGGCCTGCATCAGCTTCATCGCGGGGATGGTGTCACCGGCCTTGATCGTCATCTCGATTCGTCTCCCGCAGGCATTCGGACTGTTCCGCACGCAGGTGTAGAGCGGTTCGCCCAGACACGTCCATGCACCCACGTCCATGCACCCGCCAAGCAACCCCTGGCCCCGCCGGCCCGTTCTTGCCTGCGGACCGCCCCGCCGCCATCTTGGACCGCATGGCACGATCGCCTCGCAGACGCCTCCCCGGCTCGTCCCGCCCCGCGCGCGGTGATGGCTGGCTGACCGGCCAGCTCCTCGTCGCGATGCCGGCGATGCAGGACCCCCGCTTCGCCCGTTCGGTGATCTGCCTCTGCGCGCATTCCGGTGACGGGGCGATGGGCATCGTGCTGAACCGGCCGCTGGAGGGCCTGTCCTTCGACGACCTGCTGAAGCAGCTCAGCCTCGACCCCGTGCCGCCGCAGCGCCGCATCCGGCTGATGTCGGGCGGCCCGGTCGAGAACGGCCGCGGCTTCGTCCTGCACACCGCCGACTGGGAGACCGAGGGCAGCCTGCAGGTCCAGCCGGGCATCGCGCTGACCGCCAGCGTGGACATCCTGAAGGCGATCGCCGGCGGCGGAGGCCCGCGCCAGGGCGTGCTCGCGCTCGGCTATGCCGGCTGGGGTCCGGGCCAGCTGGAGAACGAGATCCAGCAGAATGCATGGCTCTCCGTCCCCGCCGACGAACGCCTGCTCTTCGCCGCGAAGCCCGACAGCCTGTGGCGCGAGGCGCTCGCCAAGCTCCACGTGGACCCGGCGCTTCTGAGCGGCGTAGCCGGCCACGCCTGACCCTTCTCCCTCCCCCGCTTGCGGGGGAGGGTCGGGGTGGGGGCAAGTCGCTTCGCCCTCTCGCCTCCCCGCCGCACCCCAGCCCCGCGCCCCCCGCGCTTGGGCCGCGCCCCCCGTCCTGCCATACGCAGCACCATGTCCCGCACCCTCCAGGGCGTGCTGCTGCAGCTCGCGGCGCTGGCTCTCTTCGTCTCGATGGACGCGCTGCTGAAGCTGATGGTCGCGGCCTATCCGGTGCCGCAGGTCATGTTCTTCCGCTTTGCCGCCAGCACCATCCTCGTCACCCTCGGCGTGCGGTTGCTCGCCGGCCGGCTGCCCTGGCGGTCCCGCGCGCCGCTGACGCAGACCATCCGCAGCGCGCTGCTGGCCACCGCCAACGGCGCGCTCGCCGTAGCACTTGTGCATGTGCCACTGGCCGACGCGACGGCGGTGATCTTCGCCTCCCCCGCGCTGACCGTGGCCCTCGCCGCGCTCTGGCTCAACGAGCGTGTTTCCCGGCGGCGCTGGGCAGGCGTCGCGGTCGGCCTCGCCGGCGTGCTTGTCGCCATCCGCCCGCCCTTCCTTACTGGAGAGCCGCTGCACCCGGCGATGCTCATCCTCGTCGTCACCGCCGTCGCCAACACGCTTTACCAGCTCCTCACCCGCAAGCTCGCGGGCGTGGACGACCCGCGCACCACCTTCCTCCACACCAACCTAGCCGCCGCCGGGCTGACGATGCTCGTCCAGCCCCTGGTCTGGCAGCCCGTACCGGCCGCCGACCTGCCGTGGCTCGCCGCCCTCGGGGCGCTCGGCGCCGCCGGGCACTGCCTGATGGTGCTCGCCTTCGCCCGCGCGCCGGCCTCGGTCCTCGCGCCGATGTCCTACACGCAGATCGTCTGGGCCGGCCTCGCCGGGGTGCTCGTCTTCGCCGATTGGCCGGATGGCTGGACGCTGCTGGGGGCCGCGATCATCGGGGCGGGGGGCCTGCTCGTCGCGTGGCCCGCCCGGCGCGCGCCGACACGTTCCTGACGCGGATCCGACACGCGGAAGACATGAACGCTTGCGCCCGCCCCCCGTTCGGCCTAGCGAAGCGCCGCCGCCGGACACGGGCCCGCATGAACATCCGCACCGACTCGCCTGCCAGACACCACGCGCGCGCCGTGCTCGACGCCGAGGGCGTGCGCGACGCCTACCGTCGCTGGGCCGGCATCTACGACCTGGTCTTCGGCGGCGTCTCCGCCCACGGCCGCCGCCGCGCGGTGGAGGAGGCGAACCGCCTTCCTGGGCTCCGCGTGCTGGAGGTCGGCGTCGGCACCGGCCTCGCCCTGCCGCGCTACCGCCCGGAGAAGCGCGTGGTCGGCGTGGACCTCTCCCGCGACATGCTGGAGAAGGCGGCGGAGCGCGTGCGCGCCGAGCGCCTGTCCCACGTCGTCGGCCTGGTCGAGATGGACGCCGAGCGCATGTCCTTCGCCGATGGCAGCTTCGACATCGCGGTGGCGATGTTCACCGCCTCCGTCGTGCCGAACGCCCGGACGCTGTTCGCCGAGATGTCGCGGGTGGTCCGGCCCGGCGGGCACCTGCTCTTCGTGAACCACTTCGCCGCCGAGGCCGGGGTGCGCTGGTGGGTGGAACGCTCGATGGCGCCGCTCGGCCGGATGCTCGGCTGGCATCCCGATTTCGCGCTGCGCGACCTGCTCGATCCCGGGGCGGCCCGCGTGGAGGCGATGGAGCCTTGCCAGCCGGCCGGCCTCTTCACGCTGCTGCGGGTGCGGAACCAGGGGGCGGCGGCGCTGGCCGTGGCCTGACCCGGCCGAGCAGCGCGGCGCCGCCGACCAGCAGCCCGCCGAGCGTCCCGATCACCCCGGCCGCGTTCAGCGAGAGCGACACGCCGAGCACCGCCGGCAGCGGCCCGGCGAGCGCGTAGCCCACCGCGCCGAGCGCCGCCCCCATCGCCGCGCCGCCGAGCACCTGGACGTTGTAGCGGTCCGTCATCAGCCGCAGCGCCGCCGCCGGGCAGACGAGCATCGCGACGACGAGGATGGAGCCCACCGCCTCGAAGGCGGCGACCGCGGCGGCGGCGACCATCAGCGCCAGCCCGATCTCCACCGCGCGGCCGGGGATGCCGAGCGCCTGCGCATAGGCCGGGTCGAAGCAGACGAGCTTGATCGGCCGCCAGAACGCCGCGACCGCGAGTGCGACCGCCGCCGCGACCCCGGCCAGCAGCCCGAGCTGCCGCGGCAGGGCGGCAAGCGCCGCGGGATCGGCCAGCGCCGACAGCGACCGCCCCTCCAGCCAGACGAGCGTCTCGAGTTGGCCGAACAGCACGCAATCGAGGTCCAGGTCCACGCTGCGCGCGCCCGTCACCTCCAGCAGGACCAGCCCGACCGCGAAGAAGGTGGTGAACACCGCCCCGATCGCCGCCCCCGAATCCAGCCGCGCCGCACGCTGCACGATCGCGATGAGCGCCACGGCGAACAGGCCCGCGACGATCGCGCCCGCCAGCATCGGCAACCCGGCCCGCGCCCCGGTCAGCGCGAAGCCCAGCACGATGCCCGGCAGCACGGCGTGGGAGAGTGCGTCCCCCACCAGGCTCTCCCGCCGCAGCACGAGGAACGACCCGAGCAGCCCGCAGGTCGAGCCCGCGAGGATGGCGGCCAGCAGCGGCGGCAGGTCGAGCGTCAGGAAATCTGAGAGCGTCATGGCGAAGCGCCCGCTTCTCCCTCTCCCGCTTGCGGGGGAGGGTCGGGGAGGGGGTCGGCGCACCACCCGGATCTCATCTCGGAACCCCCAAAGCATGCGGGCTCGCCGGCAGCGCCGACGGCTCCGGCAGCAGCTTCGCCGCCATCTCCGGCGGCAATCCGTGCTCCACCAGATCCGCCAGCCGGTCCGCCGAGGCGATGTCCGCCGCGCCGGCCGCCAGCAGGTGATGCTCCACCGCCCGATGCGCCCGCACCGCGCGCCGCGCCGCGGTGGCCCCGCGCGGCGTCAGGTGGACGTGCCCCTCGGCCCGCGCCACCAGCCCGCGCTGTGCCAGCCACCAGGCCAGCCGCCGCGCCTTCGGCACCGTCCAGCCCCGCGCCGCCGCCACGGCGCCGACCGGCGCCCAGCGGTCGCCGGCCGTCCCCGGGCCGGCGCCGGCCGCTTCCTGCGCTTCCCAGGCGGCGCGCAGGAAGTGCTCGGTATCCGCGTCGAGCCGCCTGCGCGTCAGCACCACGCCGCGCGCGACCAGCCCGCGTTCCGGCGCGGCGAGCAGCGCCACCGCGAAGCACGAAGCGGCCACCAGCACCACCGCCGCGCCGGTCGGCACCTCCGGCCGGACCGCGGAGAGCCAGGCGCCCGCCGCGCCCGCCATCCCGCCCGTCGCCGCGGCCACCGCCAGCACGCGCGGCAGGCGGTGCGTCAGCAGCCGCGCGGTCGCCGCCGGGATCACCAGCAGCGCGACGACGAGGATGAGGCCCACCGCCTGCAGCCCGCTGACGCAGACCAGCACCATCAGCCCGAGCAGCAGCAGGTCCGTCCGGTCGGCGCGCAGGCCCTGGACCCGCGCGAAGTCCGCATCGAAGGCCGCCGCGCGCAGGCGCTGGAAATTGGCCAGCACGAGCGCGAGGCAGAGCGTCGCGACGCCGGCCGCCAGCAGCGCGTCCTCCGCCCGCATCGCCGCCGCCTGGCCGAGGATGAAGTGGCTGAGTCCGGCCTGCGCCGCCCCCGGCATCGTCTGCAGCCAGGACAGCAGCGCGACGCCGGCGGCGTAGAAGGAACTCAGCACGACGGCGATCGCCGCGTCCTCCCGGATGCGGCGGGTGCGGGACAGCGCCTGCACCGCCAGCACGCCGAGCAGCCCCGCGACCGCGGCGCCGGCCAGCAGCGGTGGCAGAGCACGGGGGTCGGCGCCCAGCATCGCGACGATCAGCGCTGCGATCGCCACGCCGGGAAGTGCGGCATGCCCGACCGCATCCGCCACCAGCGACCGCCCGCGCAGCAGCGCGAAGGTGCCGACGGTGCCCGCCGCGATCCCGAGCAGGGCGCAGCCGGCGAGGACGACGAGGGTGTTGTAGGCGATCACCCGCCGTCCGCCCCCGCGCGCACGCTCGTCTCTTCCAGCAGCGCCAGCCGCGCGCCATAGGTCGCGCCGATCGCCGCCGTCGTGAACGCGCTCTTCACCGGCCCCGCCGCGAAGACGCGCGTGTTAATCAGGAGCACGTTCTCGAAATACTCCGGCACGGTGCCGAGGTCGTGGTGCACCGCCACCACATGCCGCCCGCGCGATGCCAGGCCGCGCAGCACGCCGACGATCGCCGCCTCCGTCGCCGCGTCCACCGCGGCGAAGGGCTCGTCCATCAGCACGAGGTCGGCGTCCTGCGCCAGGGCGCGTGCCAGGAACACGCGCTGCTGCTGCCCGCCGGAGAGCTTGCCGATCTGCCGGTCCGCGAAGGCCGCCATGCCCACCGCGTCCAGCGCCTCCCGCGCCGCGTCGCGTTGCCGGCGCGGCACCGGCCCCCACCAGCGCATCCGCGGGTAGCGGGCCATGCACACCACGTCGAGCGCGGTGGCCGGGAAGTCCCAGTCCACGCTCGCCCGCTGCGGCAGGTAGCCGACGCGGTCGCGCACCTCGTCGAGCGGCCGGCCGAAGAACCGCACCTGCCCCGACAGCGCCGGCACCAGGCCGAGCGCCGCCTTCAGCAGCGTGGACTTCCCCGCCCCGTTCGGCCCGACGATCGCCGTCAGCCCCTCCGGCGCCGCCCAGGTGACGTCCCACACGGCCGGCCGCTCGCCATAGGCGACCGTCAGGTGCACGACCGAGAGTGGTGAGGGAGGGGTCACGCGGCGAGGCGCCCGTTCAGGCCCTTCGCCGGCGCCCGCCCGCCGAGCGCCCGCGCGATGGTCGTGATGTTGTGGTCAATCATGCCCTCATAGGTGCCTTCGTAGGTTCCCGGCCGCCCCATCGCGTCCGAGAACAGGTTGCCGCCCAGCCCCACGCGCTGGCCGCGCGCGCCGGCGCCCTCGATCAGGGCGCGCACCGCGCGGTCGGGCACCGAGCTCTCGGCGAAGACGGCCGGCACCCGACGTTCCGCCAGCACGCGTACCAGCGCCTCGATCCCCGCCAGGTTCGCTTCCGATTCGGTGGAGATGCCCTGGAGGCTGCGGATTTCCAGCCCGTAGCGCGCGCCGAAGTAGCTGAAGGCGTCGTGGGCGGTCACCAGGACGCGGGCGCTGCCGGGGATGCTGCCGATCGCCTCCTGCGCATAGGCGTCGAGCCGGGCGAGCTTGGCGCGGAAGCGCGGCAGGCTGTCGGCGAAGGCCTCGCGCGCGTCGGGAACGAGCCGCGAGAGGCCTGCCTCCGCCGCGCCGGCGGCCTCCGCCCAGAGCACCGGGTCCATCCAGACATGCGGGTCGGCGGCGTCGGGGTAATCCGGGTTGGCGCGCAGCCGTTCGCGCGGGATCGCCTCGGCAAGCAGGACCACCGGCTTGCCGGCGGCGCGCACGCGGTCCAGCACGTCGCCCATCCGGCCTTCCAGCCGGTGGCCGTTGCCGAACACCGCGTCGGCTGCCAGCAGGCGGGCGATGTCGGCCCGGGTCGGGCGGAAGAGGTGCGGGTCCACGCCTTCCGAGATCAGCGTTTCCGCCCGCACCTGCCCGCCGGCGATCTCGCGCACCGCGTCGCCCACCATGCCCACTGTCGCGAGGACGCCCCGCGGCCTGCGCGCGCCCTGCGCCAGGGCCGGCAGCGGCAGCAGGGCCGCGAGGCCGCCGAGCATGGCGCGGCGGCCGACGCGTGAAGGTCTCTTCACATGTTGATCTGTCGAGACGTCATCCCTATTCATCTCTTCATATATCCCTTTCAGATCAACGACTTGCTTTGTGCGAATCTTGGCCCGTGCCCAGCCTCCGTCAAGCCCTGCTGGACGCCGGAGGGCCACCGGCCGATGCTGCCGCGTCAGGAACGGGATGGCGCGATGGGCGTGCGGCAGCGGATCGCCGAGGACCAGGTGGTGGAGCTGGCGGAGATGTTCCGCCTGATGAGCGACCCGACGCGGCTGTCCATCATCCTCGCCTGCCTCGAAGCCCCGGTCCCCGTCGGCGAGATGGCGGAGCGGCTCGGCATCTCCGCCTCCCTCGTCTCGCACCACCTGCGCCTGCTGCGCGCGGCGCGGCTGCTGCAGGCGGAGCGGCGCGGGCGGCAGGTCTTCTACGTGGTGGGCGACAGCCACATCCGGTCCATGCTGACGGACATGGTGGACCACGTCGCCGAAGGCGAAGGCGAGGCCGAGGCCGCGCCCGGCGCCTGAGCGGAACATCTGCCGAGTACCTCTTCCGCCGGCCCGCTTCGGCATCACTTGTGCGGTGCGAAAGCGGCCCGTATGAGTGCGCCGCGGACCGCAGGGCCGCCGCCGGCGGCGGGCCGTGTCCGAAGCCCAGCCGGGAACAAGCAGCCGCGCGGCGCCGGGCCGTGACGTGGGAAGGCAGGATGGTTCGCTCGATCGCTACGTTCATGAACAGGCTGGCCCGCGGCGCGGTCGCCGCCGTGGCGGTCTTCGCCTTGGTGGGGGCCGCCGCCGCGCTCGCGCAGACGGTGCCGCCGGGCCAGGCGATGATCGGCGCGCCGCAGCCCTGGGGCACCGGCCTGCAGGCCTCCGGCGGGCCGATCAAGGACGCGATCTCCTCCTTCAACACGCTGGTCTTCTGGATCATCGTCGCCATCACGATCTTCGTGGCCGCGCTGCTGGCCTACGTCATGTGGCGCTTCCGGGCGTCGGCGCACCCGAAGCCCAGCCGCACCAGCCACAACACGCTGCTCGAGATCGCCTGGACCGTCGTGCCGGTGCTGATCCTGGTCGTCATCGCGATCCCGTCCTTCCGCCTGATCTACTACCAGGACCGCGCGGTGGACGCGGAGATGACGCTGAACGTGCAGGGGCGGCAGTGGTACTGGCACTACGCCTACCCCGACCACGGCAACTTCACCTTCGACAGCTACCCGGTGGCGAACGAGGATATCGGGCAGGGGCAGATCCGCAGCCTCTCCGTGGACAATCCGCTGGTGATCCCGGTCGGCGCCAACATCCGCGTGCTGACCACCGGGCAGGACGTGATCCACAGCTTCTTCGTGCCCTCGCTCGGCGTGCAGAAATACACGATCCCCGGCCGCACCCTGGAAATCTGGATGCGCGCCGACCGCGCGGGCGTGTACTACGGCCAGTGCAACCAGATCTGCGGCGTGAACCACTGGTTCATGCCGATCGAGGTCCGCGCCGTGCCGCGCGAGGAGTTCGACGCCTGGGCCGAGCAGGCGCGCACGCGGTTCGCGCAGGGCCTGCCGCCCGGCCCGCCGCCTTCCGCCCTCGCCTCCAGCCAGCCTTCGCCCGCGCCCGAGACCGGCGCGACCGCCCTCGCCGAGGCGCGCCGCTAAGGCGCGCCCGCACCAGAACCCGATCAGCGGACGCATCCCGATGGACACCGCAGCCCACACCCACCACGGTCAGCACGACCACCACGACCACAAGATCAGCTTCGCGCAACGCTGGCTGTTCAGCACGAACCACAAGGACATCGGCACGCTCTACATCGGCTTCGCGCTGTTCGCGGCCATCATCGGCATCGGCCTGTCGCTGCTGATGCGGATGGAGCTGCAGCAGCCGGGCATGCAGATCTTCGCCGACGGGCAGATGTGGAACTCCTACGTCTCGGCCCACGGCCTCATCATGGTGTTCTTCGTGGTGATGCCGGCCCTGATCGGCGGCTTCGGCAACTGGTTCGTGCCGATCCAGATCGGCGCGCCGGACATGGCCTTCCCGCGCATGAACAACATCAGCTTCTGGCTGCTGGTGCCCGCCTTCCTGCTGCTGACCGCCAGCCTCTTCGTGGGCGAGGGCGCGGGCGGCGGCTGGACGATCTACCCGCCGCTGACCGACAACACCTACCACCCCTCGATGGCGATGGACCTCGCGCTGTTCTCGCTGCATCTCGCGGGCGCCAGCTCGATCCTCGGCGCGGCCAACTTCATCACGACGATATTCAACATGCGCGCCCCCGGCATGACGCTGCACAAGATGCCGCTCTTCGTGTGGTCCATGCTGGTCACCGCCTTCCTGCTGCTGCTGGCGGTGCCCGTGCTGGCAGGTGCGATCACCATGCTCATCACCGACCGCAACTTCGGCACGGCCTTCTTCGACCCGGCCGGCGGCGGCGACCCCGTGCTGTTCCAGCACCTCTTCTGGTTCTTCGGCCACCCCGAGGTTTACATCATGATCCTGCCGGCCTTCGGGATCGTGAGCCACGTCGTCAGCACCTTCAGCAGGAAGCCGGTCTTCGGCTACCTCGGCATGGCCTACGCGATGGTCGCCATCGGCTTCGTCGGCTTCATCGTCTGGGCGCACCACATGTTCACCTCCGGCATGGACGTGGACACCCGCGCCTACTTCATGGCCGCCACGATGGTCATCGCCGTGCCGACGGGCATCAAGATCTTCTCCTGGATCGCCACGATGTGGGGCGGGTCGCTGCGGTTCGAGACGCCGATGCTCTTCGCCATCGGCTTCATCTTCCTGTTCACCGTCGGCGGCGTGACGGGCGTCGTGCTGGCCAATGCCGGCATCACCCAGATCCTGCACAACACCTATTACGTCGTGGCGCACTTCCACTACGTGCTGAGCCTCGGCGCGGTGTTCGGCATCTATGCCGGCATCTACTACTGGCTCGGCAAGATGAGCGGCCGGCAGTACCCGGAACGCCTCGGCCAGATCCACTTCTGGCTGACCTTCGCCGGCGTGAACCTGACCTTCTTCCCGATGCACTTCCTGGGCAACCAGGGCATGCCGCGGCGCTACCCGGATTACCCGGACGCCTTCTGGGGCTGGAACCTGGTGGCCTCGATGGGGGCCTACCTCTCGGTCGCGAGCTTCGTGTTCTTCTTCTACGTGCTCTACGTGACCTTCGCGAAGGGCGCGCGCGCCGCCGACAACCCCTGGGGCGACGGCGCGACGACGCTGGAATGGCAGGTCAGCTCCCCGCCGCCCTTCCACACCTTCGACGAGCTGCCGCGGGTGCGATAGGCGCGCATGTCCGGCGCAAGTCTCGAACACGGGGGGGCGCAAGCCCCCCTCGATCATTCGGCGGACCTCTCGGAGGTCCGCGACTGGATCGCGCTGCTGAAGCCGCGCGTCATGTCGCTCGTCGTCTTCTCCGGCCTGGTCGGCATGCTCGTGGCGCCGGCGCCTATCCACCCGGCGCTCGGCGTCGCCGCGATCCTCTGCATCGCCGTCGCGGCGGGTGCGGCGGGCGCGATCAACATGTGGTACGACCGGGACATTGACGCGCTGATGCGCCGCACCGCGCGCCGCCCGATTCCGGCCGGGCGCATCGCGCCGCAGGCCGCGCTCGGCTTCGGCCTCACGCTCGCGGTCGCGAGCGTCGCGGTGATGGGCCTCGCGACCAACTGGGTGGCGGCCGCCGGCCTCGCCTTCTCCATCGGCTTCTACGTGCTGGTGTACACGATGTGGCTCAAGCGGCGCACGCCGCAGAACATCGTCATCGGCGGCGCTGCCGGCGCCTTCCCGCCGGTGATCGGCTGGGCGGCGGCAACGGGCGACATCACGCTGGTGCCGCTGATCCTGTTCGGCATCATCTTCATGTGGACGCCGCCGCATTTCTGGGCGCTGTCGCTCTGGGCGCATGGCGACTACGCGCGCGCCAAGGTTCCGATGCTGCCGGTGACCGCCGGCGCGAAGGAGACGCGGCGGCAGGTGCTGATCTACACGGTCGCGCTCGTCCCCCTCTCGCTCGCCCCCTGGTTCGTCGGCTTCAGCGGCCCGGCCTACGCGCTCGTCGCCGCCGTGCTCGGCGCCGCCTTCCTGTGGCATGCGGTGCAGGTGGTCCGGGAAGCGCAGGACGAGACCGGCCGCAGCCTCGCGAATGACGCGGCAGCCCGCGCCACCTTCCGCTTCTCCCTCTACTATCTCTTCGTCCTCTTCCTCGCCCTCGCCGTGGACCGGCTGGCCCTGTGACGCCCGAGGAACGCGCCGCCTTCGAACGCCGCCGCCGCGCCCGCAACTGGGCGATCATGCTGACGCTGCTCGCCCTGGTGATCCTGTTCTACTTCATCGCGATGGCGCGCTTCCCGCGCAGCGCGCTCGGCTGAGACGATGGAGGACGCAACCCTCGCCACCCGCAACCGCCGCGTCGCCGTCGCCGCCTTCGCGACCGTCGCGCTGATGGTCGGCGTCTCCTTCGCAGCCGTCCCGCTCTACGACCTGTTCTGCCGCGTGACCGGCTACAACGGCACGCCGATGATCGGCGCCGCGCGCCCCGCCGCGCCGGGTGAGCTCGCCGTCACCATCCGCTTCAACGCCAACACGCAGCCCAACCTGCCCTGGCGCTTTGAACCCGCGCAGCCGGCGCTCCAGCTCCATGTCGGAGAGGAAGCCGTCGGCTTCTACCGCGCCCGGAACCTGTCGGACCGCCCGGCCACCGGCATCTCCACCTACAACGTCACGCCCGAGGTCGTCGGCCGCTACTTCCACAAGACCGCCTGCTTCTGCTTCGAGGAGCAGACCCTCGCGCCGGGGCAGGAAGTGGACATGCCGCTCGCCTTCTGGGTGGACCCGAAGATCGCGGAAGACCCGAACACCCGGGGCATCCGCACCATCACCGTGAACTACACCTTCCACCGCAGCCTGCACGACGCGGAACGGTCCGGCGCGCTGGCGAATGCGGGCCCGCATGTCGGGCGCGGCAGGTGACGCCGCACTTGATCCGGGCCGCCTTTTCCCGGATTGATCCCCCACCAAGGGCCGGGGCCCTGCCACCCGCCCGGAGTACCTAGGACGAGCGATGGCCAGCCAGAGCGACACGGGCGCGACGCCCTACAAGCATCCCTACCACCTGGTGGACCCCTCGCCGTGGCCGATCGTCGGCGCCTTCTCGGGCGGCGCGCTGGTGCTCGGCATCATCCTCATCGCGCACAACAACTCGTACTGGATGCTGGCACTCGGCCTCGCCGGCATGATCGCGACGATGTTCCTGTGGTGGCGCGACGTGCTGCGGGAAAGCCGCACCCCCGGCCTGCACACGCCGATCGTGCGCATCGGCCTGCGCTACGGCATGGTGCTGTTCATCGCGTCGGAGGTGATGTTCTTCGTCGCGTTCTTCTGGGCCTATTTCCACTTCGCCCTGTTTCCCGAACATGTCGCCGGCGCCGAGCGCGCGATGTGGCCGCCCTCCGGCATCTACACCTTCGACCCGTTCCACCTGCCCTTCCTGAACACGATGATCCTGCTGCTCTCGGGCTGCACCGTCACCTGGGCGCACCATGCGCTGCTGCAGAACGACCGCCGCTCGCTCATCATCGGCCTGGCGCTGACGGTCGGCCTCGGCATCGCCTTCACGAGCTTCCAGATCGTCGAGTACATGGAAGCGCCGTTCCAGTTCACCGGCGGCATCTATCCCTCGACCTTCTTCCTCGCGACGGGCTTCCACGGCTTCCACGTCTTCGTCGGCACCTGCTTCCTGACGGTATGCCTGTTCCGCGCCATCCGCGGCCACTTCTCCCCGCAGCGCCATTTCGGCTTCGAGGCGGCGGCCTGGTACTGGCACTTCGTGGACGTGGTGTGGCTGTTCCTGTTCGTCTTCATCTACTGGTGGGGCGCCGGCGTCATCGCCGCCCACTGAACGTTCTCTCCCTCCCCCGTTCACGGGGGAGGGCCGGGGTGGGGGCATCACAAGCACCCCCCTTCATACCAGCCGGCGCAAGTCTTGATCTGTACCCTGTCGCCCCCGCGAAAGCGGGGGCCCACCTTCCGGCAGCTCCGACACGCGGCGCGGTGGGTTCCCGCTTGCGCGGGAACGACAGGGGGAAGCGCTTCGGAGCGACGCGGGCCGGTATCGCACCCACACGTCCCCGCCGACACCCAGGCCTACGCCCCGCCCGCGCCGCCATGAACGGGAAAGGTCGCAGGCGCTCCCTGCGCGATTGCGGGCACGCCCGCGCGCTGCCACATCCCGGCCGGAGATGAAGCGCCTTCCCCTGCTCCTCGCGGCCCTGCCGGTCCTCGCCATCCTGCTCTACCTTGGCACCTGGCAGGTGCAGCGCCTGCACTGGAAGGCTGACCTCCTCGCCCGCATCGCCGCCAGCGAAGCCGCCCCCGCAATGCCGCTTCGCGACCCGCCCGAGCCGCTCGCCAAGGTCCGCGTGACCGGCCGCTTCGACCACGCCCGCGAAGCGACCGTCGGCATCGAGGCGCGCGGCCCGGTCCTCGGCACCCACCTCGTCACGCCCCTGCTGCGCGACGGCGCCCCCGCCATCCTCGTCAACCGCGGCTGGGTCCCGGTCGAGCGCACGCGCGCGGTCACCCGCCCAAGCGGCGAGATAACGGTGGAGGGCTGGGTCCACCCCGGCGACCGCCCCAACCTGTTCTCCGCCACCGACGATCCGGCCGGCCGCCGCTTCTACACCTTCGACCCGCCGGCCATCGGCGCCGCCCTCGGCCTGCCCGTCACGCCCTACGCGCTCGTCGCCCTCGGCCCGGCCGCCTTCCCCGACCCGGCGCGCACGCTCCCGCGACCGACGAACAACCACCTGGGTTATGCGATCACCTGGTATGGGCTGGCCGCCTCGCTCCTCGGCGTGCTCGCCGCCTTCGCCCTGAGACGCAAGCCGACGTGACGCAAGCCGACGTGACGCAAGCCGACGTGACGGACACCGACATGACGAACGCCGCCTATGCCCGCCTGAAGGACCGCTTCGCCCGCATCGGCGCGCTGAACGAGGCCGCCGGCATCCTGCACTGGGATTCCAGCGCCATGATGCCGCCCGGCGGCGCCCACGCCCGCGGCGAACAGCTCGCCGCGCTGGCCGGCGTCGCGCATGAACTCCTGACCGACCCGCGCGTCGCCGACGACCTGGCCGCGGCCGAGGCGACGGGCGAGTGGGAGGTCGCGAACCTCGCCCTGATGCGCCGAGCCCACCGGCGCGCGACCGCGCTGCCGACCGACCTGGTCGAGGCTGCGTCGCGGGCCAACTCCGCCTGCGAGAAGGTCTGGCGCCAGGCCAAGGCGGACTCCGACTACGGCAAGGTCGCGAAGCCCCTCGCCGAGGTGGTCCGCCTGCAACGCGAAACCGCGGCGGCGCTCGGCGCAGCGCTCGGCATGGATTCCTACGACGCGCTGATGGACGGCTACCAGTCCGGCGTCGTCGCGGCCGATGTCGAGCCTGTCTTCGACGCCTACGAGGCTTGGCTGCGCGAGGCGCTGCCGCGCGCCGAGGCGATCCAGGCCGCGCGCCCCGCCCCCGTCCCGCTCGCCGGCCACTTCCCGACGGAGGCGCAGCGCGACCTGTGCCGCGACATGGCGGAGCGCGTCGGGCTGGAGTTCAGCCACGCCCGCCTCGACGAATCGCTGCACCCGTTCTGCGGCGGCAACCCCTCCGACGTGCGGATCACCACCTTCTACGACGAGGCCAATCCCGCGAAGGCGCTGCTCGGCGTGCTGCACGAGACCGGCCACGCGATGTACGAGCGCGGCCTGCCCGCCGGCTTCGCCCGCCAGCCGGTGGGCGAGGCCGCCGGCATGGCCGCCCACGAATCGCAATCGCTGATCGTGGAGATGCAGGCCTGCCGCTCCGACGCCTTCCTGGCGTTCCTCGCGCCGAAGCTGCGCCAGGCCTTCGGCGTCAGCGCGCGCATCGCCTGCCCGGAGAACCTGGCGCGGCTCTGGCGCCGCGTCGCGCGTGGCTTCATCCGCGTGGACGCCGACGAGATGACCTACCCCGCCCACGTCATCCTCCGCTTCCGCCTCGAACGCGCGCTGATCGCCGGCGAGCTGGAGGTGGAAGGCCTGCCCGCCGCCTGGAACGACGGCCTGCGCGCGACCCTCGGCATCGTCCCGCCCGACGACGCGCGCGGCTGCCTGCAGGACATCCACTGGTACGACGGCGCCTTCGGCTACTTCCCGTCCTACACGCTCGGCGCGATGGCGGCCGCGCAGCTGATGGCGGCGATCCGGCGAGAGGTCCCCGACCTCGACGCGCACCTGGCGAAGGGCGACCTCGCACCGATGATGCGCTGGCTGAACGCGCATGTGCACGCCCACGGCGCCCGCCTCGGCTTCCAGGACCTGCTGCGCGAGGCGACGGGCAAGCCGCTCGACCCCGCGGATTTCACGGCGCATCTATCGGCGCGGTACCTGGACGGGTGAGCCCGTCGCGCCCCCGTGCCGACCTCGCGGGCGCGACAGCGAGGCGGGCGTCTCTCACGCTGGCCAGTACATGTGCTGACCTCTTCCCCACGACTGTCGTCCCGGCGAAAGCCGGGACCCATCTTCCAGCCGCCGCAACCCTCAAGGCCCGGCGCCCACCGCCCGCCATCCCAACCGTGGACCCGTTGCCCGGACTCCCCGAGCCGCCGCGCGCCGCCCGCGTCGCGCGCTGGCTCAGCCTGACGCGCACAACGCTGCCCGCGCTCGCCGAGGCGCATCGCTGGCCGATCCGCCACGACCACTGCATCATGCGCGTCTGCCTCGACACCGCGCTCGGCGCGCGCTGGGACACGCTGCTACGCCGCCCGGCAATCCGCCACCTGACCGACGCGCAGCTCGAAGCCGCCATCGCGGTTGCCGAGCGCATCGCCGCCGATCCCGCGCTGCTGCCCGCGCTGGATACCGCGTCGCGCCGCCTGCGCGCCCCTGCTACGGCGCCGCGCGGAGATACGCGATGACGGCCCGCCGGTCCGCCGCCGCCCGCAGCCCGTTCGCGCCCATCCACTGGCCCGGATAGACCTCGTCCGGGTCCTCCAGGTAGCGCTCCAGGCGCGCGGCGTCCCAGGTGTCGCCCGCTCGTCCGGCGCCTGCCAGCACCGGCGAGTAGTCGAAGCCCGCGGCACCGCCGACGCGCCGGCCCACCACGCCGCGCAGGTTCGGGCCGGCCATCGGCGGGGCGTCGGGCGCGAAGGAGTGGCAGGACGCGCAGCGGTTCTCGAACACCGCGCGGCCGTCCTGGGCGGAGGCAGGTTCGGTGAGGAGGAGGAGGATGGCCAGCGCTGGCCCCCACCCCGACCCTCCCCCGCGAGCGGGGGAGGGGGCAGTCGGCATCACAGCCCGTATTCGATCCTGACGATGCGATCCGTGCCGCTCTCGCCGCCCCAGGCCTGGCCGGCGATGCCGTCCATCTGGCGGACATTCGCGTTCGCCTGGTCGGACGGGAAAGCCAGGAAGCTCTCATTCGCCGGGTCGAAGCGGACGATGGAATTGGCCGGGAAGTCGGTCAGCCACACCTTGTCCGACGGGTCCACCCAGACGGAATAGGCGCGCGGCCGCTCGCCCGGCAGCTTCCACTGCCGCCACGACCCGTCGCGCGGATCGTGCACCGAGACGTTGCCGCTGTTCCACTCGCTGATCCAGAGGCGCCCCTGGCTGTCGCTCCACACGCGCCGCGCGCCCTGGTTCGGCGTCGGCGGCTCCACGATGCGGATGCGGGCGGTCTCCAGATCCTCGATCTGCGCGAGGTGGCTGCCGGCCAACGACACGTACCAGATCCCGCCCGAAGGCGTCTTCGTGATGCCGTACGGCCCGCGGCCGCGCGGCGCCTCCCACACCTCCATCCGCTCGGTGGCCGGGACGAAGCGCCCGACGATCCCGTTCTGCCCGGTGAACCAGTAGGTCCCGCGGTCGTCGAAGACGCCGGTGTTGAGGTTGCCGTTCGCGAAGCGCTCCGGCAGGCGCCAGAGCTGCACGCGATGGTCGGCCGGGTCCACGCGGGCGATCGCGTTCTGCCCGCCTTCCGTCACCCACGCGGCCCCGTCCGGCCCGCGGATCACGCCATGCGGCGCGCCGCCCGGGCCGAGGTTCACCACGCGGATCGCGCCGGTGCGCGGGTCGAGCCGGTTCAGCGTGCCGTTGCGCTGGCCGCAGAACCAGAAGGTGCCGTCGCCGGCGGCCGTCACGTCGCGCGATCCGACGCGGCCGGTGACGCCCGGCGCCTTCGCGTCCCAATGGGTGACGCGGTAGCCCGGCGTCGTCGCGCCGGCCGGTTGCGGCAGCAGGGGCGCGGCCGCGGCGGCAGCCCCGAAGGCGAGCAGGTCACGACGACGCATCGGCGATCCTCCCTTGCGACCGGATGACAATGTGTCCACCCGCGGCCCGCTGCAAGCGCCAATCCTGCCCGGGGGCGGATGCCGCGCTCGCCGTCGAAGGACTTCGCGAAGAGGTCATCGTGCGCGGGCGCACGGCAGGGCGCTCCGGTGGGCATTCGGCGCGACCTGCCGCTTCTCCCTCCCCCGCACTTGCGGGGGAGGGCAGGGGTGGGGGAAACCCCCGTCGAGACTCAAGCTATGCCCCTCACCTCACCACCACCGTGATCCTCTCCGACACCACCGGCCGCGAATGCGGCACATGCATCCAGTCCCCCAGCACGAGCTGCAACGTGTGCCGCCCCGGCGGCAGCGTCACCGTCACTTCCGTCTGCCCGCCCCCGAAATGCCGGTGGTTGTCGTCCGCCGGAATGCCCGACCGTAGCGCCTCGCCCGACAGCGCCGGCACGTCAATCAGCAGATGATGGTGCCCGGTGTTCCGATGCGCGTCGCCGCCATCATGGTTCGCCGGCGCGATCCCCATGCCGGCCAGCCCAAACTGCACCAGGAACGGGCTGGAGACGGTGTCGCCGTCCTTCAGGTTGATGAAATACACCCTCGCCCCTGCCGGCGCGGGCGTATCCTGCGCCTCGGCGGCCATGCCGCCGACGGCGAGCATCGCAATGGCCAACACCAAACGTCGCACGGCGCATCCTCCCGGTTCGTAATCCCGAAACGATACACCGCCCGCTATCGTCGTGTCACACCAACCGCGCCCCGCGCCGGGCCTGCCCGATCATACCGGCCGGCGTTGATCCTCAGCGCTTCCCTCTGTCGTTCTCGCGAGAGCGGGAATCCACCTGCCGCGTGTCGGAGCTGCCGGAAGGTGGGCCCCCGCTTTCGCGGGGGCGACAGGGAACGGGTCGAGCCCTGCGCCGGCCGGTTTCAGGCACACCCAATCAGGCACGGGCCCGCCCGCCCACGCTCAATCCGCCGCCAGCGACATCCGCTTGCGGTTCAGCGTCCCGTTGATGTGGTCCTCCGCCGCATCAGCCACCTGCTCCGCCTGCGGCGGCGTGAAGATGTGGCCGGCGCTCGGCATCACCCGGTAGTCAATGGCGATGCCCTTCTGCGTGTTCAGCTTCTCCACCAGCTTCCGCACGCTCCCCTCCGGCACCAGCTCGTCATCCGCGCCGTGCAGCATCAGCCCGTTGCAGGGGCAGGGTGCGAGGAAGCCGAAATCGTAGTGGCTCGCCGGCGGGCTGACGCTGACGAAGCCGCTCATCTCCGGCCGGCGCATCAGCAGCTGCATCCCGACATAGGAGCCGAAGGAATATCCCGCGACCCACAGCGACGACGCATTCGGGTTCACCGCCTGCAGGAAGTCGAGCGCCGCCGCCGCGTCCGAGATCTCGCCGATCCCGCCGTCATACCGCCCCTGGCTCCGCCCGACGCCCCGGAAGTTGAAGCGCAGCGTCGAGAAGCCCATCGCCTGGAAGCGCTGGTACAGCGCGTGCACCACGCGGTTGTTCATCGTGCCGCCGTGCAGCGGGTGGGGGTGCAGTATCAGGGCTACCGGGGCGTTCGCCTGCTTCGCGTGGTGATAGCGGCCTTCGAGCCGCCCGTCGGGGCCGGCGAACATCACTTCGGGCATCGCGCGTCAGATCCAGTCTCGCTGCGGCCGTGGCGCACGGGGCGCGCCACGGACCAATTGGGGAGCCACCGTCGCCGCCGCGGCGTGCCCTGGGTCACGGCCTTGCCCGCACGAAGCATCTCCTCCCGGAAGCCTGTCCCCCCCGAAGCGGCCCGATCGTTGACGGGGCTGGTCGGGAACAATAGCTTTTCCTCGCTGACGCGCGAACGCGGTCATCAGGCTCCGGTAAGTGCCTCGGACGGGTGCGGGGGGACCCGCGCCCACAGGACGATCCCGGGGCGGGCTCCCGAGCCCCAGGCTGCGTGCAATATAGGGAGGCGGAGGCCGGTTTCATATCGGATTCACACATGGGCCACCGGTTTGGACGTCTGTTCCGGCGAGACGACGCTCACATTCCAGATAACCGGGTCCGGTCACGGAACTCCCGCTCGCCCCGCGCAACACGCCGAGGGGCGCCCGAAGGAGCGACATGAGGCTCTCGACCCGCGGCCGTTACGCCGTGATGGCGATGGTGGAGCTGGCCGCCCGGCAGGCCGCCGACGGCCCGCCCGCGGCGCGCGGCCAGGTCAGCCTTGCCGAGATCGCCGCCGCGCAGCACCTCTCGCTCGCCTACCTCGAACAGCTCTTCGGCCCGCTGCGCCGCGCCGGCCTCGTCGCTTCCGCCCGCGGCCCCGGCGGCGGCTACCGCTTGGCGCGTGACCCGGCGGACATCACCATCGCCGCCATCGTCGAGGCGGTGGACGAGCCCATCCAGGCCACTCGCTGCGACGAGGGCGGCCCCGGCTGCCTCGCCGGTCAGCGCTGCCTCACCCACGACCTCTGGGCCGAACTCGGCGATCAGATCCGCCTCTTCCTCCAGGGCCTCACCCTCGCCGACGTGGTCGGCGGACGGGTCACTGGCCGCGCATCCGCTCCGACGCCCATATCCCGGCCATGAGCCTGTATCTCGACGCCAACGCCACCGAACCGCTGCGCCCCGAGGCCCGCGACGCCGCGCTCGCCGCCCTCGACCTCCTCGGCAATCCATCCTCCGTCCACGCCGCCGGCCGCGCCGCGCGCCGCGTGCTCGAATCGGCGCGCGAGACGGTCGCCGCGGTGTTCGGCGGCACCCCCGCCGACCTCGTCCTGACCTCCGGCGGGACGGAGGCCAACGCCCTCGCCATCCGCGGCCTCCGGCACGGGCGGCGCGTGCTGGCCGGCGCCACCGAGCACCCCGCCGTGCTCGCCGCCGCCCCCGACGCCGAGCTCCTGCCCGTCCACCCCGACGGCACCCTCGACCTCGATGCCCTCCGCGCCGCCCTCGCCGCCGGCCCGCCCGCCCTGGTCTGCCTGATGGCCGCGAACAACGAGACCGGCGTCCTGCACCCGCTCCCCGAAGCCGCCGCCCTCTGCCGCGCCGGGGGCGCGCTGCTCCACCTGGACGCGGTCCAGGCCGCCGGCCGCATCCCGCTCTCGCTCGCCGCGCTCGGCGCCGACAGCCTCGCGATCTCCGGCCACAAGCTCGGCGGCCCCAAGGGCGCCGGCGCCCTCCTGCTCCGCCCCGGGCTGGCGCCCGAACCTCTGGTCGCCGGCGGCGGCCAGGAACGCGGCCGCCGCGGCGGCACCGAGCCGCTTCCCGCCATCGCCGGCCTCGCCGCCGCCGCCCACGCCGCCACCCGCACCCCTTTACCGCAGCCCCGCCTCGCGGCGCTGCGCGACCGCATCGAGGCGGCCTGCACCGCCCGCGGCGCACTTGTTGCCGGCGCCGGCGCCCCGCGCCTGCCCAACACCACCAGCCTGGTCCTGCCCGATATCCCCGCCGAGACCCAGGTCATCGCGCTCGATCTCGCCGGCGTTCAGGTCTCCGCCGGCGCCGCCTGCTCCTCCGGCAAGGTGGCCCGCAGCCACGTCCTCGCCGCGATGGGCCTCGGCGACCTCGCCGGCCGCGCCATCCGCGTTTCCCTGCCCTGGAATGCCCCGGACGACGCCGCCGACCGCTTCATCGCCGCCTGGTGCGCGATGCGCGACCGGGTCCGCGATCGCGCCGCCTGACCGCGCACCACCGCCTTCCCGCCGCGCCGCCGCCGCGCCACATACACGCGCGATGACCCGCCCCGACCGCCCCATCTACCTCGACAACCACGCCACCACCCCCCTCGACCCCCGCGTGCTCGCCGCCATGCGCCCGTGGTGGGAGGCGAACTTCGCCAACCCCGCCTCCGTCGAGCACGCGATGGGCCGCGCCGCCGAGGACGCCGTCGAGTCCGCCCGCGCCCACATCGCCACCCTCATCGGCGCCGACCCTTCCGAGATCATCCTCACCTCCGGCGCCACCGAATCGAACAACCTCGCCATCAAGGGTGCCTCGCGCTTTGCCGCCGCGCAGGGCACCGGCCGCCGCCGCGTCGTCACGCTGACCACCGAGCACAAATGCGTCCTCGAGAGCGTCCGCGACCTCGCCGCCGAGGGCTTCGAACCCGTCCTGCTCCCCGTCCGCCCCGACGGCACGCTGGACCTCGCCACCCTGGAAGCCGCGCTCGCCTCAGCTCCCACCCTCCTCGTCTCCGTGATGGCCGTGAACAACGAGATCGGCACGGTCCACGACCTCGCCGCCATCGGCGAGGCCGCGAAGCGCCACGGCGCGCTCTTCCACACCGACGCCGCCCAGGCCGCCGGCCGCATCCCGCTGGACGTCGGCGCGATCCGCGCCGACCTGCTCTCGCTGTCCGCGCACAAGCTCTACGGCCCGAAGGGCATCGGCGCCCTCTACGTCCGCCGCCGCCCCCGCGTGCGCCTCGCCCCCCTCTTCTCCGGCGGCGGCCAGGAGCGCGGCCTGCGCTCCGGCACGCTCGCCGCGCCCCTCGCGGTCGGCTTCGGCGAGGCCTGCCGCATCGCCGCCGACGAACTCGTGCTCGATGCCGGCCGCATCGCCGGCCAGCGCGACCGCTTCCTCGCCGCGCTGCGCGCCGTGGTCCCGGATATCGAGGTCAACGGCACGCCCGCATCCCGCATCCCCGGCAACCTCTCCCTCGCCTTCCCCGGCGGCGTCACCGCCCAGGCGCTCATGGACGCCGCGCCCGGGCTCTGCCTCTCCACCGGCTCCGCCTGTTCCTCCGCCGAAGTCGAGCCCTCCCACGTCCTCCGCGCGCTCGGCCTGCCGGAGGCCCGCGCCCGCGCCACCTTGCGCGTGGGCATCGGCCGCTTTACCTCCCCCGCCGAGGTGGACCTGGCCGCCGCGGCGCTCGGCGTCGCCTGGCGACGGGCCGTCGCGGAACGCAGTGGCGCACCGGCCGAGCCGGCCGGGGAATAGGGCTTCGATCATGCCGAAGATGACCTTCATCGAGCGCAATGGCACGCGCAGGGACGTTGACGCGCCGCTCGGCCTCTCCGTGCTGGAGATCGCGCACAAGCACGGCGTGGACATCGAAGGCGCCTGCGAGGGATCGCTCGCCTGCTCGACCTGCCACGTCGTCGTGGACGGCGCCTGGTTCGGCAAGCTGGCCAAGCCCACCGAGGACGAGGAGGACATGCTCGACCTCGCCTTCGACCTGCAGGAAACCAGCCGCCTCGGCTGCCAGATCATCATGACCGACGCGCTGGACGGGCTGGTGGTGAAGCTCCCCGCCGGCACCCGAAACGCCCAGGGATAAACCCCCTTCCCCTCCCCCCTCGCGGGGGAGGGCCGGGGTGGGGGGAAGACGCGCCATGCACGACACCACCCCCTACGGCTCGCCCGACGGCCTCTACGCCCGCCTGCGCGCAACCCGCGCCGCCGACTGGCGCGCCTACACCCACCACCCCTTCGTCCAGGGCCTCGCCGACGGCACCCTCCCGCTGCCCGCCTTCCGCCGCTACCTCGTCCAGGACTACCTCTTCCTCATCCAGTTCGCCCGCGCCTTCGCGCTGGCCGCGTACAAGGCCGAGAGCCTCGCCGCCTTCCGCGACAAGACCGCCGCGACCGGCGCCCTGCTGCACGAGATGACCATGCACGTCGCCTACTGCGCCGAATGGGGCATCCCCGAAGCCGCGGTCCTCGCCGAGCCCGAGGCCCCCGAGACCGTCGCCTACACCCGCTGGGTGCTCGACCGCGGCATCGCCGGCGACATCCTGGACCTCGAAGTCGCGCTCGCCCCCTGCACGATCGGCTACGGGGAGATCGCGCTTGCGATCGAATCCTCCCCCACCCGCCGCCGCGACTCCAACCCCTACGAGAGCTGGATCGCCATGTACGCCGGCGCCGACTACCAGGCGCTGGCCCGCGCCGCCGCCGCGCGCCTCGACGCCCTCGGCGAGACCCATGGCGGCGAGTCCCGCTTCGCCGCCCTCGCCGCCGATTTCGGCAAGGCCGCCCGCCTCGAAGCCGATTTCTGGCAGATGGGGCTGCGCGCCGCATGAGGGTTCTCGTCGCGATGTCCGGCGGCGTGGACAGCTCCGTCGTCGCCGCCCTCATGCGCGACGCCGGCCACGAGGTGATCGGCGCCACCCTCCAGCTCTACGACCACGGCGCCGCGACGCGGCGCAAGGGCGCCTGCTGCGCCGGCCAGGACATCCACGACGCCCGCCGCGTCGCCGACACGCTCGGCATCCCCCACTACGTCCTGGACCGCGAGGCCCGCTTCCGCAGCGCGGTGATCGAGGATTTCGCCGACACCTACGCCCGCGGCGAGACGCCCATTCCCTGCATCCGCTGCAACCAGACCGTGAAGTTCCAGGACCTGGTCGCGCTGGCACGCGACCTCGGCTGCGATGCGCTCGCCACCGGCCACTACGCCCGCCGCGTCGAGGGCCCGCACGGCCCCGAGCTCCACCGCGCCGCCGACCCCGCGCGCGACCAGTCCTACTTCCTGGCGATGACGACCCCCGCCCAGCTCGCCTTCGCCCGCTTCCCGCTCGGCGACATGCCCGACAAGGCCGCCGTCCGCGCCGTCGCCGCCCGCCTCGGCCTGCCCGTCGCCGACAAGCCCGACAGCCAGGACATCTGCTTCGTCACCGCCGGCTCCTACGCCGACGCCGTCGCGCGCCACCGCCCCGAGACCGCCGCCCCCGGCGAGATCGTGGACGAGGCCGGCCAGGTCCTCGGCACCCATCGCGGCATCGGCCGCTACACCGTCGGCCAGGCCCGCGGCCTCGGCATCGCTGGCGCCGAGCGCCTCTACGTCACCCGCATCGAGGCCGCGCGCCGCCGCGTCGTCGTCGCGCCCCGCGCCGCGCTGCCGCGGTCCGATCTCGTCGCCGCCGACGCCAACTGGCTGGCCGCGCCGCCGACCGCGCCGCTCCGCGTCACCGCCAAGCTCCGCGCCCGCGAAACCCCGCGCCCCGCCACGGCCGAGTGGGATCACGCCGCCGCCCTGCTGCGCGTCACGCTCGACGAGCCGAACGTCGTCGCCCCCGGCCAGGCCTGCGTACTGTACGCGGGCGACCGCGTCCTCGCCGGCGCCTTCATCCGCGCGGCCGTTGACAGGGCAGGGGTCGCGGCGTAACCGGGCGCCCTTCCAGGTTTTTGGCCCGAAGGTTCAGGCGGCGTAGCTCAGCTGGTTAGAGCACGGCACTCATAATGCCGGGGTCGGCGGTTCAAGTCCGCCCGCCGCTACCACTTCCTCTCCCTCCCCCCTCGCGGGGGAGGGCCGGGGTGGGGGGCCACCAGCGCCACCCTCCACGCCCCGCCGGGCGCCCACCACCACCCTTCATCCCCCACCCCACCCCATGCCACTCTCCCGCAAACCACGCCCGGGAGACGCCCCATGCGCACCCTCAAAGGCCCCGCCCTCTTCCTCGCCCAGTTCGCCGCCGACACGCCGCCCTTCCATACCCTCGACACCATCGCCGCCTGGGCCGCCTCCCTCGGCTTCAAGGGCGTCCAGATCCCCTCCTGGGACTCCCGCCTCTTCGACCTCCGGCAAGCCGCCGAGAGCCGCGCCTATTGCGAGGACATCCAATCCACCCTCGCCAGGCACGGCATCACGCTCACCGAGCTCTCCACCCACCTCCAGGGGCAGCTCGTCGCCGTCCACCCCGCCTACGACACCGCCTTCGACGGGTTCGCCGCGCCGGAGGTCCGCGGCAACCCGGCCGCCCGCCAGGCCTGGGCCGTCGAGCAGCTCCACCTCGCCGCCCGCGCCTCCCGCAACCTCGGCCTCGACGCGCACGCCACCTTCTCCGGCGCGCTCGCCTGGCCCTTCGTCTATCCCTGGCCGCAGCGCCCCGCCGGCCTCGTCGAGGCCGCCTTCGCCGAGCTCGCCGCGCGCTGGCGCCCGATCCTCGACGCATTCGACGAGGCCGGCGTGGACCTCTGCTACGAGATCCACCCGGGCGAGGACCTGCATGACGGCGCGACCTTCGAGCGCTTCCTCGCCGCGGTGGGGGATCACCCGCGCTGCAACATCCTCTACGACCCCAGCCACTTCGTGCTGCAGGCGCTGGACCACCTCGCCTTCCTCGACCTCTACCGCGACCGCATCCGCATGTTCCACGTGAAGGACGCGGAGTTCCGCCCGGACGGCCGCACCGGCGTCTATGGTGGCTACCTGCCCTGGGTGGAGCGCGCCGGCCGCTTCCGCTCGCTCGGCGACGGCCAGGTGGACTTCAAGGCGGTGTTCTCGAAGCTCGCCGCGCAGGGCTTCAAGGGCTGGGCCGTGCTGGAATGGGAGTGCTGCCTGAAGCACCCGGAGGACGGCGCGCGCGAGGGCGCGGCCTTCATCCGCGACCACATCATCCGCGTCACCGACAAGGCCTTCGACGACTTCGCCGGCGCCGGCACGGATCACGACGCGAACCGCAAGCTGCTGGGGATCGCGTAGATGCGCCGCATCCGCCTCGCGATGGTCGGCGGCGGCCGCGGCGCCTTCATCGGCGCCGTCCACCGCATTGCGGCCCGCCTCGACGACCGCTTCGCGCTGGTCGCCGGCGCGCTCTCCGCCGATCCGGCGCGCGCGATGGAGAGCGCCGCCGACCTCGGCATCCGCGGCTACACCGACGTCGCCGCGCTGCTCGCCGGAGAGGCCGCGCGGGAGGACGGCGCCGAGGCGGTCAGCATCGTCACGCCCAACCACATGCACGCCGCCCCCGCGATCGCCGCGCTGGAGGCCGGCCTGCACGTGATCTGCGACAAGCCGCTCTGCCTGACGCTGGAGGAGGCGGACCGCATTGCCGAGGCCGCGCGCCGCGCGGGGCGCGTCTTCGTCCTCACTCACAACTACACCGGCCACCCGATGGTGCGTCAGGCGCGCGCGATGGTCGCCGCCGGCGAGATCGGCGCCGTGCGCGTCGTGCAGGTGGAATACCCGCAGGACTGGCTCTCCACGCGCCTGGAGGACAGCGGCCACAAGCAGGCCGGCTGGCGCGTGGACCCCGCCCGCGCCGGCCTCGGCGGCTCGCTCGGCGATCTCGGCACCCACGCGCACAACCTGGTCGAATACGTCACCGGCCTGCGCGTCGAATCCGTGCTCGCCGACCTGCAGAGCTTCGTCCCCGGCCGCGCGCTGGACGACAACGCCCACGTCCTTCTGCGCCTGTCCGGCGGCGCACGCGGCGTGCTGTGGTCCAGCCAGGTGAGCCCGGGCAACCGCAACGCGCTGCGGCTGCGCGTGTTCGGCGAGCGCGGCGGCCTGGACTGGGCGCAGGAGAACCCGAACGCGCTGCGCCACGCTCCGCTCGGCGAGGCGCCGCGGACGCTCTCTCCCGGCATCGGCCCGCTGCACCCCGCCGCGTCCCACGCCACCCGCACCCCACCCGGCCACCCCGAGGGCTACCTGGAAGCCTTCGCCCAGATCTACCGCGACGCCGCCGAGCTGATCGCCGCCGCGCAGGAGGGCCGCGCGCCCGACCCCCTCGCCGCGACGCTGCCCGGCGTCGAGGAGGGCCTCCGCGGCATGCGCTTCGTCACAGCCGCCGTCGCCTCGGCGCGCGCGGGGGGGGTTTGGACGAGCCTCTGACACCGGCGCGCTGAGTCGCAGCTTCCGGTCGCGCTCACCCCGTGGTTTTCCACATCCTCGGCTGGCCGAAGGCGCGGCGGCGGAGGGTGTCGAAGGCGTGCAGGCCGGCGAAGGAGAGCTTGGCGCGGGTCTCGCGCAACCGGAGCGCGAGCGCGGTCACGGTTTCGGACAAACCCTCGTCGGGCAGCCAGCGGGGCGGGGCGGGCAGGGCGTCGGCGAGGCCGAGGCGGCGGGGCAGCCAGAGCGAGAGGGGGGCGATGCGCCAGGCGCGGCGGAAGGCGCGGGCGATGAACCAGCGCAGGGCCTGGAGGGGGTGGGCGCGCATGTCGGGGTGGGGGGAGGCGGCGAGGAGGAGGAGGTGGAGGGTCTTGGCCAGGGCTGCGCGGCGGAGCGCGCGGTGGGCGGTGTCGGGCTTGCCGAGGTGGGCTGGCAGCGCGGCCCAGGGCTCCTTGGACGCGGCGACCCAGAAGATGGCGTCCCAGGTCTGGCGGGGGTTGGCGGGGGGGCGTCCGGGGCGGGGTGTGTCGAGGCGGAGTTCGGTGGCGAGGGCGGTCCATTCGGGGTCGGTCATGGGGCGCCAGGGCGTGGCGGGGGTGTGGCGGAGGGGGAAGGTGGGGGGTGGGGCTTTCATGCTGCGAGCGTAGCGGTATTTGTTCCTATGGCGCAAGTCGTGTCTGGAGGTGACGCGGGAGGAGGGTAGCGCTCGTGTCCAACCGGCGACATCACTGACAGTTTGGACCGGAGACATGGCTGACGGTCTCCTTGTTTTGTTCCTGCCCTTTGCCGCGGCCCGGCCGGGCCGCGGCAAAGGGCAGGAACTTGCTCCCTCGACG